>Ga0208428_1000272_pt1 | contig 26230 bp, 17 predicted proteins | sample DEB08_DNA_11_FD_184535 | JGI IMG/M metagenome (GOLD analysis project Ga0208428, IMG submission 184535) | Aqueous microbial communities from the Delaware River and Bay under freshwater to marine salinity gradient to study organic matter... | ecosystem: Environmental > Aquatic > Marine > Coastal ... | reverse complement strand
CCAAGATTGTATGCAAATGAAATAAGGGCAGACATTTGCTCATCGCTCATCTGCTGCCAATACGGAACCTCTTTGCTTAATTTTGCAACGATTCTGTCTACCTCAAGCCTGAGAAGCATGTCTGCTTCAATTACGTTTACCTTGTCACCTTTTTTTACGGGACTGCCTGGCGCGTATCTTGTGGTGCCATATCCAATTGTCCATGGCTCTGCCTTGGTCAAGGGATCTGGATACGCAGAAAGATGGCAACCTTCAAATTCTTTTATTAGCTGTATTCCTGAAGAGTAATCGCATTGCTTGCCGGACTGGCTCCAGGTGTTAAACCAATCAGCGGTCCGAACAAGAATATCTGGCGAAGCCTTTTCGATCAGCTCTTCAAGCTCCGAAACTGCGGCAGACTGATGAGGTAGCGCTTTGTAATACTTAAAAAGATCAATTAGGCGGATCCTGTTTGGTTTCATTTTTCCAGGGTGCATGAATACTCATCGCGCCACCAAGCAGCCGACTTTTACCTGTTTGTAGATCATCGTTCACTGGTTCGTGATCCACAAAGGGTTTTGGTGCTAACGGCTGATCCGCTAGCCACGCATCTATGGCACTGTCTATGCGTGGCCTTATCGTCAGCGCTTTGGGAAGACGACCTTCAGTGCTTTAAGGATGAGTTGGACCCAGCTGTTTTCTTTGATGGGAAGCAGGGTGATGATTTCGCTGCCTGCAGCCACCAGAATTGCCAGAACAGTTGCTGTGGTGGGGTCCATTGCTAGAAGGAGTTTGGGCGTGCCTCCAGCTTAGATACTCTTTGCTCTACGGTCGAGAGCCTTGTAAATGTTTCTTTTCTGTCTTCTTTTATATCAGAATGCAACACTTCAAGTTGGCTTGCAATATGTTCAACGGCGCTAGTGAGCCTTATGACTGCATCCCTGGCTTCTTCGTTTCGTCTGCCAGATGTTGCAGCAGTCATTGCTGCAACTGAGATTGATGCTCCGGCCACTGCCGCAATGATTTCAATCATGGCCGCAATGGCTTCAACTACATCTTAACGACCCTGCCCGCGACGCAATTTACGTGTTCCTCTTCGGCGACTGCGTTTGCTGTTGCCTTGGCGGGTGCGCTTGGGTTTTCCTGATTGGTGTTCGACTCGACCCAGGGCGGTTTTTGATTTAACGGCCACTACAGATCATCGGGGGGATTGACTGCGACTAGAGCATAGGCCAGGAATAAGCCGGCTAGCCATGCAGAGAGTAGAAGTAGCCAAGACATAAAAGGGGTGTCCGGTAGCTGGTCCTCACGCGGTGCCAGCCTTGCCGCAGCCGGACGCTACGGACGCTTGCGATCTCTCGGGAAAGATTGCTCGCGCATACTAGCGGATTATGTGGCGGTGATGACTTGAAGAGTTGCGTCAGGGAGGCGGTCCGGGAAGTAGGTGAGGCGGGCGATGTGGCCTCCCATTCTGGTTAAAAATCCGCCGCTATTAACATTGCCGATAAGTAGCTGGTTTACAGTTGAGAGTGGATTTACAGTGCTTGTATCAATCCCTATTAAAGTTCCAGAATCGACCAAAGCGCAATCATTGGCGACCCAAGTTAAAGAAAACTCCTTAATTTCACCATTCCACGCCGAAGGGCTGGTTATATCTATACCGTCAGTAGCTGTAGTGATTCTTACTCCTGAATTAACGCGACGGGATGCTGCGCGAAAATTAGCACCTGAGTTGTCAACAGAAAATATCGGAGCCTGACCGCCAGAGGCGGGCGATTGTAAATCAGCTTTACAATAAAAGCTGCCATTATTCTGTACAAACCAACTACTAAAATTAGTCCCAGTAATACTCGCCGTATCCGCCGACCGTGTTAGTGCTGTGCCGCTGGTTGGGATATAGGAGGTTGGGAAGGAGCCTTCTTCTAGTTGGGCTCCCCAAATGGTGAGCACATCGCCAACGCCGCTTGCATCAGGCAACCCATAAGTAGTTACTTTATTTTTGTTTAAAGCAACTGTTGCTTCAGTAACTAGAGAACCAGAGTTAACAATAATTGTTGCAGATAATCTGTACCATCCATTTGGGTACTCCTCCACCGTTCCGACAAAACTTGAAGCTCCCTGCTGTATTGTTGCCGTGCTCGGTTGTTTTGTGGCTGCATCAAACAGCAGTAGTGCCCCAAGGTTGGACCCATAAATTAAAACAGAGGAAGATATTTCAAATTTAGTCCAAACTGAAAATGTGTAGGTTCCAGCCGGTAATTGGGTTCCAGGTTTTCCGTTATATGGATAGTTTGCACTATTGCCAGTCGTTTCAAATTCTGCGGCGTTAAAAGATCCATCAGGACTTAGCTGAGTACTTACGTTATTAGTGATATTGGAAAGAAGCCATCCCGAAAAATCATTACTAGTTTTTAGATTATTAGTCCTACTCTCCTCCACCAACAACCCAAGGCTCTCACCCGTCGTTGGGTTGTGATCGAAGCGTGGTGCTGCGGATGGGACGGTGGTGGTTGGGATGTAGGTTGTGGCGGTGGTGCCGATTTCTACCTGAAAACCAGAAGCATAAAATCCTTTAGTTGTATCGCCTGCATAATTAAATTGATTTAGGTTATTTACCGTTTGAAATACAGGCCTAAGATTTGAAGAAGTAGTAGCAGTGTCAGTAAAAGAAAATCTGTACCAGTTATTGCCTAGGCTTTGAGAGTTTATTGTAGGGCTAGTCCCGCCAGAAATTGTCCCAATTTGCGCGTTGTTAACTAAATCCCAAATAAAGGTTAGGTTGTTTTGTCCAAAACTATATACGCGAACTTTTGATCTACCAAGAGATGTATTAAGATAAATTGAGATCGTTACAACAGTGCCGTTCGGAACGCCAGCGGTAACCGCTAGGTTTACTTGAGATCCTCTAAAAAAATGTTCGCCCGTATCAGCTGTTTCTGTAACTTTGTAGATATTTTGGATACCTGTAGGCGGATTTACATCTGTTGTATCGCTAATGCTTATAAATTGTCCGCCGCTCCACCATGAAGCTGTGAGGGTTTCGCTGTACAGAGCATAGTTTGCTTTAGCCGTCTCAATCAACCCATTACTATTGACAAATGTACCAGGGCTGAAAGTAGAGCTATTCATACTCCGCTGGTGGTCAACCAACGGTGTGCCCGTCATATAATCATTCAGATTTTTCTGTGATGCAAAGCGCAGGTCCAGGCTCGGCACCACGCCCTTAGCATCTGAATAAAGCTTGTTGTCGCCTTTGGCGATGTTCGTGCAAAGCAAGGGGTTTGCAAGAACCAGGTTGCCAGCTGTTAGTGTCATAGGATGGCAGCTCCAATGGCGGTGATAAAGTTAGAAATGCGGGTGTCGAGAAGTGCGAGGTCTAGGTTTTCCCCGATGGAATAGAAGGAGAGGCGGGCGTTGGTTGTCAATGGATTAGCAGCATTCCTCTGGAACACATGGATATTCCCTGCAATAGGCGTTTGACTATTCTGTGTTTTCGTCTGTGTAAGTCCAGAAGATCTTGTTATATAGGTTGAGGAACTGTTGCGGCTAAGTCCGATGCAGTTCGGAATAACAGTAGGACCGTTTAATCCTGTTGCGTTACGCGATCTGGTCAACAGTACAGCAGTTCCAATCCCCAGAAAGCTCGCGCCCTCTTCAGCTCCTCCAGCACCCAAGTATGCAGTCAAGTTGGATCCAGCAGATGAAATACAAGAAAACAGGTGCTGGCTGTTTTGCGGATCAGCAGTATTAGCGCGGTTGCTATCTAGGTAGTTATCCGTCCCATTTCCCTGCAGCCCAGTCTCCCGGTTGTAATTCCATCCGCCTTCGGTGCCGTACTTGGTTGGAGCACCACCCTTCAACGGCACCAGCGCACCTTCCAATGTCCTAGCACCACACAACAAGCAGCTTGCCTTAATAGCGTTCCAGATACCATCGCTCTTACAACCAACCACAAAATCGTTAATTGCAGTGCGTACACCAGCTTCTAACTCTTCTCCGTCCTGCTCTTCTACGTTAATGATGTACTGACGGGCATCAGCATCCAAGCTGTCGTCAGCAATGGTAATGCGACCGCTGGGAGAAAGGATCGGGAACGGTGCGGTGGGAGGTGTGAAGTTACTGGTGTAACGTGCTACGCCTTTGGTGATGCGGACGTTGGAGATGTAACCGTTGAAATTTTCACCAAAATTAGTTCTTGCTCCAATAACGGGTGCAATTCCAGAATCAAAAGTGTGAGTAAAGGATAAAGACGATCCTACATTGATACCATTTATCCACAATGTAAAAGATGATCCCGCTCCAGGATAAGTAAGAGCGCAATGCGTAAATTCTTCTGTGGGAATAGCAGTTGTACTGGTTACAGCAAAAAATCCAGGTCCGTAAAATGCACGAAGATTATTTGCAGTACCTACTGCAAAAGTAACTCCCGATGTTGAAGTGCGCTGAGAATATATGGATTGGTTAGCACTAACACCTGATGATAACCAAATCCAGCACTCAATAGTAAAAGATGCAGTTCCAAAATCAAAATCCGAAGAGGATGGAACAGTCAAATAATCACCCGTCCCATCAAACGCCAGTACACCATCACCAGTACCAAACGGCGTATTTACCGCTGTACTAATCTGAGCATCACCAATTGCAGTAACACTCAAATTATTGCTACTGCTATCCAGGATGGTCGTGCTGCCATTGGTGCCCTCACCCTTTAGGAGCAAGGACACATCAGCAAAATCTGCATCGACTGGTGCGTAATCAGGGCTCCAGGTGAGGCTCATTACGCTGCTCCATTCACGTCGGGGAAGGGGCGGTCATACTGCACGATCTCTGCAGGACGGTTGGGTTCCAGCAGGTTGCGTTGTACCAGCAGAGCTAGGGCGTCGGTGACGCGCTGGTCGTCGAGGGCGACGCGCTCGGCTGCAGTAAGCTCGTCGATCAGAGCTTTGATTTCGGCAGCATCAGCGTTTTGCTTTTCAGCTGCTTCAATTTCGGCTTCGTTATCAGGCGTGCAAGCTGCCTTGTAAGCGGCAACTGCTGCTTCGTACTCGGCAATATCGTCCGGGGTGGGATCCGGGATTGCCATGAACTTGGCAACCGCGTCGTCGTATGCCTGCTGTTCTGCTGCAGTAGGTACGCCACCAATCGGATCAGGCACCACGGTGGTGTCTTCTGATGCGGCCAAAATGTTGGCGTACTCGGTAGGAGTGAAGCGGGCGAAGAAACCAGCGCTGGTCACAATGCCGTAGCTGTTGGCGTCGGCGTAGCGTTTGCCGTCTTGGGTGAGGAGCCAGGTGGCGTAATCCTCGGGCGAAAGCTTGGCGCTATTGGCGGCAAAGATCAGGCCGTCGATAGTGCGGGGGTTAGTGATCGTAACGGTGAGGGTGTCCATGGTTTAGAGCTTCAGAAATGAAAAGATCAAATGCCAGCGGCATCCAGGCGTGCTTTCAGTGCAGCGTTCTCGGCTGCAAGCTCCTTGATGGCATTGACAAGAACAGGCACCAGTGCTTCGCCGTTATAGCGCAGTTTATCTGGATTTTCATTGTCAATAATGACAGCGTTGTCGTCACCCTCCAGTGCCAGGATGTCCTGCGCTTTGAAGCCATAGCGTACAGGGCCGTGAGGAATATCAGTATCTCGATCTTCCTTGAACTGGAACGCGACAGGGTTGAGCTGCTTGACGAAATCAAGCCCGTGAGGAACAAGATCAAAGTTGGTTTTATCTCGTTCGTCTGAAACAACCGTCCACGCAACTTGGATGTAAGCATTGGTGACAGCAGTGCTGCCAACTACCACGCGGTTGTTCTCGGTAGTGCAGTCGAAGACTGGGGCGTAGGCGCCAGCGCTGTTCAGACTGCCGAGACAAATGTTGCCTGCGCCAGTGGTGTTGTTGAAGAGGGCGCTGACTCCGTTGGCAGTGTTGCCTGCGCCAGTGGTGTTGGAGTAGAGGGCTTGGAGTCCGTTAGCAGTGTTTCTGTTGCCAGTGGTGTTGTTGAAGAGGGCTTCGAGTCCGTTAGCAGTGTTGTTTACGCCAGTGGTGTTGGAGTAGAGGGCGTTGACTCCGTTAGCAGTGTTGTTTATGCCAGCGGTGTTGGAGTAGAGGGCTTGGAGTCCGTTAGCAGTGTTGCTGTTGCCAGTGGTGTTGGAGTAGAGGGCGGTGAATCCGTTAGCAGTGTTGCTGTTGCCAGTGGTATTTGCCCGAAGCGCATAGCTGCCGACTGCTGTATTGGTGCTAATCGCGCCTGCGCCACGACCAACGGTGATGCTGTTTACCAGTTCGGAAGCTACTTCTAGAGAACCAGAGGAATCAACCGATACTTGGCTGGTGCCATTGCTTTGAAGATCAAAAAGCTTACTACCAGCAGCACTAGCAGTATCAGTTACATTAACTTTTAAGCCGGTGTATGCAATAGCAGCATTTGTCCAGTCGAGACTGACATTTAGATCTGCAGTGCCAGCCAACGCGCCGGAGCTGTTGTACTGGATGTTGCCGGTTGCTCCAGAGACAAGGCCGACGGTGCCGGTTTGGTCTGGGAAGCTGATCGTGCGGTTGGCGGTTGGGGTGACCGATTGAATTGTGGTCGAGAAATTGCCGCCACTGTCAAGGTTCAGATCACCCTTGACCGTTGCAGTGCCAGGGTCGGCATTGCTGACGCCAACGGTGAGTTCGTTGGTGGTCTTGTTGAAGGTCAGGCCGGTGTCACCGCCAGCGCCACCGTTGTCGTTGAATTGGACCTGAGTGTCTGCGCCAGCCATGACGCCTGGCGGTGCATGCCAAGTGCCGTCTGCGCGAAGGAAATTTGTAGTGCCGCCACCACTGCCGCCAACCAGGCCGGCATTCGTTGAATCAAATACCGGCACTGTTGCGTCAGTGCCAGTGTCAGAATTGACCGTGCCGTCAGTTGCGCTAGCCGTATAAGAAAGGTTTGTGGAGCCCGGTGGAATGTTCCATGTGCCATCAGCACGCAGGAAGTTTGCAGTTCCACCGCCACTGCCGTGGACAAGGCCGGCATCAGTAGAGGTGAATTTGGGGATTGTTGCATCAGTTCCAGTGCTGGAATTGATGGTGCCGGTCGTTGCGGCAGTTGCGTAGGTGAGGTCGGTGGTTCCTGGAGGATTAGTCCAAGTGCCATCTGCGCGGAGGAAATTATCAGTACCGCCGCCACTTGCTCCAGCCAGGCCGGCATTAGTGCTTGTGAAACCGGGGATTGTGGCGTTGGTGCCGGTGGAAGAGGTAACTTCGCCGCTGCTTGCACCAGAGATATAGCCGAGGTTGGCCGTACCGGCCATGTCCATCGGGATCCACTCGCTGTTTGCGTTGTCCCACGCAAGCGCTTGACCGTTGGTTGGCGGAGTTGTGGTTGTATCTACATCCGTCAGCGCGTCGATGCTGGCGTTGAGATTGAGAGTTACGTTTCCGCTGGTGCCGCCTCCGCTAAGTCCTGTACCAGCAGTTACGCCCGTAATGTTGCCAATAGGTGCGTCAGCCCACTGGGTGTCGTAATCGGTATTGCTTACTTTTTCGAGGATTTGACCAGTCGTGCCACCGGTGGGTACGCCGACACCGGCTGCGCCACCAGCGCCTTGGTGGCCGGGTACTGCCAACGTCAGCTCTGTATTCTTTGCGCTGATTACGGCAATTTGTACTTCCGACATGGATCAGTTCCGTGAATAGGTCAGCTGAACGGTTGCCACGCCTGTAAGCCAATAATAGCGTGTGCCGCCAGAGCTAGTAAGACTTACGTCATACCCGTAACGCCCCACTGCAAGTCCCACAGTGGTGGCCGGTTGCAACAAAAGATTAAACTCGCCGTTTGTTGCATCTGTGATTGTGCAAGTAAAAGTTGCGACCTGAGTCAGGTTTTCCAGTTCTTTAATGTCGGCATCAATTGTGTAATTTGTAAGGTCGAGAGGGCGAGCAACGTAAAAAGTGCCAGTTGCCGTGCCTGTTACAGAAATACTGGCTCCGCCACTTGTTGCGCTTACTTGGAACTCATCGGTAGTTAGTCCTGCGCTAATGACGTAATAAATTGTGTTGACTGTGAAGCCGCAGGGTACGGTTGTACCTCCGGTAAAGACAACTTTGTCGCCTGCGGTTAGACCGTGGCAATTTTTTGTGAAGGTTGGTGTGCCAGCGTTGATTGTGAAGCTATCAAGAGTTTGGCCGCTATCGGTCGCTCGCAGAATCCCGCTCCAGGTGGAGTTCTGCAGGATTGTGATGTCGTATGTGGCAGGCGTAATCATGACAGCGCAACCCAACGCAGCAAACTCTCATCCCAAGTGTAGGGCCTATTGCCAGCAGGCATCTGCTTTGGTGCCTCCCACTGGCAGGTCTCAGTATTTAGGCTCCAGCTGGGGAATGGTTGGGGTGCGATAAAGGCATCAAGGTCAGCGTCATAGCGGTAACCTTCGCCTGCGTAATTCTTGCGAAAATTGTTGTTGTAACTTGTCTGGCGCCAAATCGTATCTGCACCAAGCAGTGCTTGGCAGTAGGCAATGCCAACGGCTTCGGATTCGTTGCCGTCGGTATCAAGGATGTTGTCGTTATCAACGACGATGACGCGCTGCACAATGTTGTTGGCGTCAAGTTGCGCGAAGTGTGCCATCAGGGTGTTGGAGTGGTATAGCGGATAATCACGATGCCGGAACCGCCTGAAGTTGGAGTGCCGTTGAAAGTTGAGCCCCCACCGCCTCCGCCTTGGTTTGCTGCTGCGGCAGTCGCCGCCACAGAAGATATAGTGCTGCCTCCTAAATCTGCAGTCCGCGCTTCCCCATTACCCGCTCCATTTCCTGTAGTACCACCACCGCCAAAACTTGCCGACGCAGTTATTCCCTCGGTTCTGGCGCATCCTCCACCGCCGGCGCCGTAAATCACAGATGCCCCTGTAATACTTAGTGGATTACCTATGCCACCATTTCCGCCTCGGTTAGATAATGGACTGGTTCCGGCCCCTAAAGCCCCTCCTCCCCCTCCGCCTCGCCAGTAAGCATTGTTTCCATTGTTAAATGGTGTATAGATCCCGGCGCTTCCCGAATTGCCTTGCCCAGCAGTACCGACAGAGCCGAAACGGGCTTGACTGACTGTCGTTCCACCACCTCCGCCTGAACCTCCGCTTAAAGAATCTGGGTTACCTCCTTTGCCTCCGCCATTAGAACTAAGAATTGAACCGTCGGGTTTTGTAAAAGAAGAGTTTCCCCCGTTGGAAGCAAACGATCCTCTTGCGCCTCCTGCGCCGACAACAACAGCATATGATCCGCCTAAAAACTCACTAGTGCCCTGACGAACGCCACCACCACCACCTCCACCTCCTGCAAAGGTTGACGCTTGACCACCACCGCCGCCCCCACCAGCGACAACTAGATATTGAACAGTAAAACCAGGGGGTGGATTTTCGAGTACAAAAGTGCCGCTGCCGGTAAACGTGTGTACCGTGTCGGCGCCGACGGTTGTGATTGTGCCGCCGGTTGCAGAGAATGGGGGGACATCACTGAAGCCGCCCCCCAGCAGCATTTCCTGGTTAGACATCAGGTGATACCAGTGCCGGTAATGACGAATGTATTAGCAGCCACGCAGAGGATAGTGGCAACGCCGTAATTGGCGAGTGTGCGAGTGCCCGTTGTTGTTTGGCCGCCGGTACGAAGAGTTACACCAGCGCCTTGAACAATTTGCTGTGAATTTGTCGAGTTATTGAAAATAGTTACGTTGTCGCCAATAGAGAAAACCGATGCAGGCACCGTCACACCACCAGAGCTGATGCTGATGTGCTTTCCTGAATCACTTGCGATAAGCGTATAAGCCGCACTTTTAGGATTTTGCGGAATCCTTCGTATAGATCCGATGCCATCGCTAATCGCTCCTGTTGTTGAAATGCCGCCAGTTGTGCTAATAACTGTTGAACCACCAATGGTTCCGCTGGTGATTGCGCTTCCGCTTACTTTGCCGGCAGTTGTAATTGTGTTTAACTTTGTGTCCGCAATCGCGGCATTAGCGTTAATGTCTGCGTTTGTAATGGTGTTGGTCAGATTTAGCTTTGACTTGGCGATGGCTGCGCCTGCGTTGATGTCGTTATTTACAATTCCGCCGGCCAGATTTAATTTAGTGTAAACAATTCCTGCGGATGCGTTAATATCGGCATTCAAAATTGAGTTTGTAAGGTTTAATTTACTGTAGGCAATTTCTGCGTTTGTTGCTACGTCTGCGTTAGCAATAGATCCTGTAGTTGTAACTTGGTCAAAGCTGATGTCTCCCGCAAGCATCTGTGCGGTAACTGTCCCAGTGTCACCAGTAGTAACTACAGTGCCGCTTACGTTTGGCAGCGTAATTGTGCGGTTTGCCGTTGGATCAGCAACCGTAAGCGTTGTCTTGTTTGAGTTGGCAGTTGTCCCATCGAACTTGAAACTGCCTGTTGCACCAATCTCAAGCGTGCCGGTAATTGTTGCGCCAGTTGTTCTTACGCTTTCGTTGTAAACCTCTTCAACCGCCGCTTGGACATCGGTGGCCTGGATAAGGCTAAACGGAGTAAACGAGATGTTTGCCGCTGTGTTGCCTGTGATGGTTCCAGAAATATCAATAAGCTGCCAAGTTGCGCTTTGACCGTCAGAAAGCAGTTGGTCGGGCGCGTTTAGGGAAACAGTCGGTACATAAGTACCTGCTCCTGTGCCTGAGTTTGCGACGACAAAATAATACTGATTGTTTTGCGTGCTTGGTTGCGGGAGTGTACCCCCTACGCTTAGTCCCAAGCCGGCGCCGGCTGCGCTAAGTGATTCAATGTTGTTTGCTGCTGCGTCGTAGATGCCAGCGAAAATAAGCTCGCCGCTGGTTACTGTTACCGGGATCCAAGCGGAGCCGTCCCAGATGTAAAGGTCGCCTCTGCCAACGTCGTAGAAAAACTGACCCTTAAAGTCTGCGCTTGGGAAGATTGTGACTTGAGCGGTTGTTCCAGGTCCGCCGAACTGAGTTACGGCGTCGTCCGCAATGGCAGAACCAGGCACTGTGTTGGTGCCGAAGACTGCTGAAGCCAGTACGCCCGAGGTCAGCTTTTCTGCTGGAATATCTGGAATGTCATCTTCTGTGAGTGTGGCGCCGTTGGTTACATGACCTTGAGCATCAAACGTAATCTTGGTTGCAGTACCTGCGGTGACTGCATTTGTGTGATTTAGAACGCCGGCATTGGTGACGCTGAGGCCAGTGCCGGGTTGGACTGCACCAGTTGCGCTGGCGGTTGCATTGGGTAGATCTTCAGATTCAATTGCCCGGCTGCCGTTTACCAAGCCTTTTGAGTCATGCGTAACGACCGAAAAAGTGCTGGTTGCGGTGACATCGTTGTCAAGCTCCAGCGTTTCGCCGTCTACTCGCAGACCTTCAGCATTGACAATGATCGCGCCCTTTGCGGTGTTGGTTGCAGTGGGTAGGTCAGAACCAACAATTTGACGGCCGCTTACTTCACCGCCGCTTCCAGCAGGTCCAGCAAGAAAGATGCCGCCGCTTGGCGTGACCTGCGGATTAACGGAAAGAGTTGCTGTGTCGCCAACCGTCGAAACAGAAATACGGATGGGGCCAGCAGTTGTAGCGACTAGCTGGTTGATCGATCCAGCGGCCTTGAAGCTGACCCAGCTGCTGCCGTCCCAGACATAGGCTTTGTTAGTTTCGGTTTCAACTGCAAGCTGACCAGCAAAGACGCCAGTAGCGGGCAGGGATGTTACAAGCCGTGCGCTGGAATTGTCTGCAAGTTTGGTGGAATCAACTGCACCGGAGGCAATTTGATCGCTACCTACTGCACCGTTTACAAATGCACCACCAGGGATTGTCTGTGAGTCAAATAAAATTTTTGCGCTTGGGATTACGTCGTCAGAAAGCTGGGTTACTGCTTTATTAAGGAAGTCAACAACGGTTACCTTTTTGGTCTCGCTTGCAGACCGATCAGCAATCGGCAGAAAATCGTTGGAAGCTACATCCGCAGAGGCCAGGCTGTTTAGCTCACTAATCCGAAGATCTGCCACGGCCTACCTCTTGCGAACCAGCTGATAGATGCCAGCAGTCTAGCTCTAATCCTCGTCAGCAATAGCCAGGAGTCCGCCTTGCTCCAGCACGATGAAACCGGCGTCCTCCTGCAGAAGCTTGCTGGATACTGTGGTTTGCGCTCTGAGCTTGACCGGCCCGGTTGTCACAAAATTAACCGTAGAAACAATAATTTGTCCTGGCGCAAAATTTGTTGCGCTATTCGTAATCAATGCGTCAAATTCCCACCAAATGGAATCGTTCAACTGGCTGTCGGCAAAATCTCCAGCCGAGGCAGCAGTCCCCTCGCTTTTTAAGTAAAATTTAGCGCCAAAAATTCCGCCAATCTCCGTGCGCAAGGCAAGCTGCATAAGGTAATTGACAGTTTCTTCGTTGCTTTTGTTCTTGTAATCCCATTGAGCCGTCAGCTGACCGCTTCCGGTTATGAGTGAGCTGTATTGCTCGCGATAGGTATCAGACAAAGTGGTTACGTCAATTGCTTCTCTGTTTGTGTTTAATTCATACTGAATTACGCAACCCAGTATTCGTCCGGCGCTGTCTTTTACGGTGACAGAAATGGGGATGTCTGTGGTGATGTCCACCAAGCTGATGGCGGCAGTCCTATCTCCTTCAAGGCTGTCGTTGAAATTGTTGTACAGGCGGATGCCGCCAATCTCATCGACAAAGATGTACCAGTTGCCGCTGGAGTGAACGTTGCCGTCACGCCAGCCGTCAATGCCAATAAAAGAGAGCGGTACTTCGTTTGTCGAAGTGATTGTTATGAAGTCGCCAGTAAGGAAAGCGCCTTCCTCAAAGTCAAAGCTGAATCTTTTGCGAGCAACGTTTACGTCATCTGGATTGACGACTGAGAGTTTTTCTTCTTGAAGGGATTTTCGAGTTAGCTCGATGCTTCCTACATTTCCGAGATAAACCGCCATTACAAGCTCGCCTCAGATAGCACGCCTGTTACCTGGAAATTGATCTGAGCAGATGCAACCTCGCCTACGTTTGAGCCAAGACTTGCCCCAGTGATGTAGGCGTTGAATTTGATGTCGTTAAAGTTGTCGCCGTTTGCATAACGCAAGGTAAAAAGCACCGTATCGGCGTCGGTGATGCCGGCTGTATTTGTGTTAATTAGTTTTTTGAGGAGGACTCCGGCGTCGTTGGTGCCGTCGTCTGCCTTGTAATACAGAAGTGTTGCGCTTCCGCTGGCGCCTTGGACGCCGGGGGTGTACGAGCGGTGGGATTCGCCCAGCGTTGTGGTTTCTAGTGTTTCCAGGTCAGACGAAAATGACCACGAGGTCACCTTGGCCTGGGTCACGCCGTCCAGCAGCAAGCTGCCATCACGACCGGTATAAAACTTAGCCATGGCGACCTCCTTGGGGCTATTCTATACAACACTGATTAGCCGCACACGGGCGTTGCTAACGCCAGGGCGCACGTTGGTAATTTCTGGCGGCTCGGCGTAACGCCATGATCCAATCGGTTGCAGCTTATCGGCCTGTCTGGTTACAGGGTCGCTTCCCGTAGGAATGTAAGAACTTACCGAAACACCTCTTTCAACTTGAGGACCCCATGCATAAAATTCATCGCCAGCCCTCGTCGGCCTTCCAGAAACTATAAAATCAAAATCTACAAAAGATCTTGTGGCTACTACTTCTACTGGCACGACAGCCCTGACCCACTTATTAAAAACTGAATAATCGATGCTAGAGCCTCTGTCAACATTAAAAAAATCGCTTTTTATGAGCCAGCTTGAAATAGAGGACTGGCTCGGGACGTAAATGTAAATACTTACAAAATACTGCCCTGGCTCAAATGATCCGTTAATTCTTGTAAATCCACTGCCTGCTACTGGGTTTTTATTAATAAACCTAGAAACTTCAGTCAGCTTATTGTCAGGACCGAGGAGATCTGAAGCGCTTATATCCCAGTTAAAGCTAAAAATTCCCGCAGTCAAACTTGTGCTGTTTGTAAATAAATTTGTAGCTTCATCCTCTATAAGCAGACCAATGGGGTGCCCAGTTTCAGTTTCATAGCTAAATCTAGTTTCAAATGGCTGTGCGGTAACGATAAAGCCGTCTTGGTCTATGTAAGTAGCAATGCTGTTTCGTTGATTTCTATAACCAGTACCAATCAGCTGAGCGTTTCCGCTCCAGCCCTCAATTAAACGAAGAGGAAGCTCAAAAGTACCGAAGGTCCCTTTTACGTTTTCGTAGTGCCCAACAAACGTCTGCGCGTTTTTATCTGTAAGGTTTTGGTATTGCAGCTCTAGCGTGGCACCGAACCTTGTGTCTCCGTACAGAATTCGACTTTCTGCGCCGGATTGCGATCTAAATGTTCGGACTGCGTAATCGCCAGACGTGTAGCTGCGAGAAGACGGCACAAGAGCGGGAAAGTCCATGGTCAACCCTCAACGATGAAGCTGGATGGACTGAGTACGTCCTGCACGATCAAGCTGTTAAACGTACTGCTGGTTGGGAACTCAGTTGCCAGCACTTCAACCAGGCCTTCGCTATCCAAGGTTAGCTGCTCGATTGTGTAGGTGTTACTGGAGACTGTTGGCGAATTGATCGTGAAAATTGTGTTAAACAATGCCGGGTCAACCGCTTTTCCGTTGAGCACATCCAGCTCGGCAGTCTTCAACTCATCCTCTTCTGGTCCAGAGTAAAGAATGCTGTAGGTGCCATCGTTAAGAGTGCTCGCTGCAGTAATTGTTCCATCAGCGCTGATTACGCCGTTGTTGGCAGGTTGGTATGGACTGGCCTCGGTAAGGACTCGAATGTAATCGCCTGGTGCCAGTGCCATGCCAAAGGGTGTCGTTTTGAAACGAACCGAGTGGGTAATGCGTCGCCTGATGCTCATGAAATAGCGGGCAACAATAAAGGCATGTTCCCGCGAAGTGCAGAACTGGGTCAGATCGAAAGATTCAATTGGATAGGTGTCGCTGCCGGCTTCCGCCCAGCGGACGCTCAAAGTTGCCTCTTCGGATAGCTGGTTCCTGCGCTCTTTGCGGTAGCGGACGATTGATTGGAAGTCCTTGCGTTCTTCGGTCTGTAGGTAATCGACCGAAAAGCTATCTTCGATGATATTGCCTGAAGTAAACAAGCCTTTAATGTCAATCGGCTTTTGAGTGAGCGCTCCCGATACTTCACAAGGAAGTGCCGGCACCAAGCTAAATTTGCCGTTGCTTATCACAAAAGAACACAGGAAGTAGGGCGCTGTATCAGCAATGTACTGGCGCAGGTTGACGGGAGAATCAATTGCGCCATCAAAATACAGCTTGTTTTGCTCCAAGAAAGTTGTTGTCTTGGCAAAATCATCCGTCTCGATCAGGTTGGCGCTAACTACGCCGCCAGCTCCAGCGACCTTATCTGTAAGGAGGTAGTAAACCAGATCGGTGAATTTATTGCTGGGACCAATTGTTCCAGCTTCTGCGGGAAGGAAGCGTTTGACTTCAATGCCTTCGCTCAGCCAGCAACGCACTTGGTCAATTGACGTAAAGTTTTGACTTGCCTTTAGAGACAAACCAGCAAGGGTGAGGTTTTTGTATTCAGGCAGGGTCTGGTTGGCGATTGTTTCATTCACATAGACAATCTCGTGCTCAGGGCCGCTTTCGTTGCTTTTAGTCAGCAGAGAGTTGTAGTAGCTGAGATCAGCGATCTGGCTACCGCGCTCGTAAAATCTTTCCGCGTCAGCGGAAGGCTGGATGTCTACAGTTTTAATTCCAAGAGTATTAAGAACGACGCCGACTTTCGTGCCTTTTTTTCTAAAAGGATTGCCAGCGCTGACAGTTTCAGTAAATGTAATCCTCTCCCCCTTCGACCACGTACCTGTCGTCTGTGATTCGTTTACCGTATATGTAATGCTGTTAAGCGCGTAACCTTTTTTCTGCCCTGGAAACTGAGCTTGGCTTTCTTTGCTTCTTTTTTCTACAGTGGCTGAAACGGTAACTTCAATATTGTTACCTGCATCAGACACACCAGAGATAACCCCTTCCACTGACTGGCCGACTGCATATTGCTCTTGATCGCCAAGAACTTCCCAAAGGAATGCAGAGGTCTTGCCTTTGGGTGCGGTTTTATTGGTTGTCTTTACTCTGATTCTCAGGCCCGCTGACGGTAGGTTGTAGGGTTCGTTGTATCTTTCAGCTTCGCTTGTAATACCAATAACTCGATTGAAAATTTCGCCTGTGTTCCAGCCGCCCGAGCTTTCTACTACTTCCAAAGCAAGATTTTTCCTGTTCCACTGGATCTCCCCGTTAAACGGCCCTTCACTGTATTGATCGCTAACGTCACACGTATAGCGTATAGTTATTGACCTTTCGCCACTAATGCTCGTTAGTTCTGTAGATCCAGTTTGACCAGTAAATTGCGGTGCGCCGAAAAGACTTACAAGAGTTACAGCTGCGCGGCCTTTTGTAAATCCGTCTGGCAACCACTCAAAAAATTCAACAGTTTCAGCTACAACTGCATTACCTTCGTTGTCCGGCAGATAGGTTTGAACATTTACGGAGCTGGGGATCGTTGCCTGAATTACCTCATCAATTACTTCTGTATTGACCGCCATTTGACGGTTGAATTTAATCGTTCCTTTTAGCGTGTACCTGCCAGTAGTGGTTAACTTAAATTGGCCGTAAGGCGTATCGTAGATCTCACCAATTGGACCGCCATTTTTCGCGTCCAGTACCAGGAATTGAGAGTCAGCGTTGAATCTGCTGTCGATGTCAGCGCCAGAGTTTGGTACTAGTCGATATTCAAACTGAGTTCGCTCTGGATGCACTAAGCGGAGATAGTTGAACTGGTCTTGAGGTCTGCGGCCCGTAATGCAGAAAGTTTGTCCCAGGGTCTCCCATGCGTATTCTTTGCCGCTGGCGTCTACGCCAGCCGGGCGCAGGAAAACGGAAAAAGCGGATGTGCGGCGCATGTAGATATTCATCGTGCCGCTTTGCAGTGACACCTGATTTTTTTCCGCTTGCCTTAAGTCCTTGGGGCTGGGTAAAGATTCAAAATTACAAAGGCCATTTGCTTTCTGCCATACCTGACTGCGGATGCCTATCTCGGTAGTATCGCAAGCTCGGGTATTGCGGACAACGCCAATGGCAAAACGCAATAGCGGGTAGAAATTAGGGTCAGCGCTAAGTCCCAAACCGCCTCTTGCATCAGTCTTGCCGTTGTCATCGTTGTAGATACCACGGCGAATCATGCGCGGACTGATCAGGCCGATAGACGCGCTAAGAGGGCCTTTACCGAAAATTTCAATGCAGCGCAGCGTGATGTTTTGTTCTTTGGCACCAGGTGCATCCTTAAAAATTTCTATTTCACGGCTTTCGACAATCCACACAGTTCGGCCGATCATGAAGGTTTCGCCGACCTGCATCGCATCGTCGGCAAAGGTCTGACCTTCAAAAACTTCAGTGTTAATGTCGTCTACTTGTGTGCTTTTTGTCTGTTTAAAGTAATACTGATTTTTGGGAATTTTGCCTTTTTCTATTCTAAATACAGCCTTGTCCCCGACAGCTACTTGACGGACCTCTGTTTCACCTTGAGTTACCTTTACGCCGTTGACTGATACGATCCCCATTCTGCGGCCGTAGTTTCGCCCCGTGCCTTTTTGTCCTGCTTTTAGTACGGCAACCCATTTTGGAATTTCATCTGTGCCAGTGAAGCCGTAATCGCCAGCGATTTTGATCCGTTCCAGCAGCAGCGCTCTTCCTGGGTCATTGTCGGGATCATCGCGACTGTTGCCTTCAAGAACTGGAATGGGGACTGTTTTCCAATTGACGCGATAGTTTGTGCCGTTTGCAATGGCTGCATACACACCAAACTGAGTTGTGCTGCTTGGTGTGTATGCCTGCGAAAAGCCGGTATCTTCAGATGCCTCAATTGTTGGGCACAGGTAAACGTCATCCGCTTCTTGGAAGTCGCCCGTAGACAAACTTCCCCGTGTCCCGTAAAGCAAATTTGCGCCACGGACCCTTGTCGTGACGTTTGAATTACGCTTCCAGTAAAACGCAAAATTCTCCTCGAACACTGTGTCCAGTGGAGAATTGCCCAGGAAAATACCAGTCAAGTCGGGTGACTGAATGCCTTGGCCAAGACCCTGCTCTCCGATCACCAGCAATAGCTTTACCGATTGCTGGGAACCAAGGCTGAAGGCGCGGGACCACACTAGCCTGGGTGCCACCAGCATTCCGCCAGTTGTGCCAGTGTATTTGCCGAAAATGATGGGGATTGGGTCGCCGTAGTTTGCTAGTTCGGCGATTGAGTCGAAACCGCTAGTGGCGAGAAAACGGTCGCTGCCTTTTCGTCCGCGCAGCTGTCGCTGTCGAACATCCTGCGTCTCAGAAGGAGCCTTGGGCTTAGGTGTAAGTAAATAACTAGCAGCAGTAAAGGCAAGGCCAATAATAATACTTGTAAGAATACCGCCGGTAGGATCGCAAACAATGTCAGGAACAGTGTTATACGCAGCGGGGCGGATTGCGGCGCGACGGGCTGCTTCGTAGGTAAACTTTCGATACTCTTCTTCTGTGCAACCAAGAGTTGCAATCAGCTGCTTTTCGTACGGAAGCAGCGGTACGCGCTTAACTGACGGAGCGAACACCAGCTCACTTTTTCCAGCTCGGTGTTGATGTAAAGGACTCCGCTCAGCCATACGACGGCAAATGCCCAATTACCTTGGGTCATCAACAACACGTCTCCATCGTACTCAGGACGATCAACCCTCACCCCCCAACGCAGTAGATCCCTCAAGACCTTGTAGCTGGAGGCGTTGTACCAGTCCTCGTTGAACTCTGGCCTCACAATGTCAAGACGTTCCAGCACTGTGTAAACGAGGTGGATGCAGTCGATTTCGCCGTCGCTGCCGTCCGCGCCAAGCCTGTATCGCAGGCCGACCAGATCAGCGCAGTCGGACATTGGCCGAGGTTGGGATGTTGCCGATCAGTGATTGCGTCAGCCGGCGCAACGGTACGTCAGAGCCAACGGCATCCAAAATTGTGTTCAGGCTCAGCGTCAGGCTGGTCTCGTCCCATTGGCCGGCTGCAACCTCGCCGTTGTATTGGTGCATCAAGGTTCCAGTGGTTCGGTCATCTGGATCCAGGGCCATTACATAAACGCGAGCGAGCCAGCGCTGTTGCACTGCATTCAATGCCCAGGCCCTGGTCAACTCGTTGTTTGGGAAGACCAGGGTCGCTTCGGTGTTGTCGCCACTGCGGTTGACGGTTACGCCGCTGAAGCCGTAAGGCACAAATGTGTACTCGTCGCCCTGGAAAGTGGTCGTGGACTGAATGAAGAAGTTTTGGAAGTAGAAGCTGGACGTTCCTTTTTGGTTTTGGAGACGCAGGTAGTTGCCGAGTGCGATGTCCATCAGATTCCAAGCCTCCGGCGGGTGGTGACGGATTGCTGCAGGCGGCGTAGTGCCAGCTGCTGGCCGCGTTCAGCGCCTTGGCTGGCAGCCTGCTGCAGGCCGGCTTGGAACTCTTGGTTGGTGACGTAATCCACGTTGTTGATTCGTTCGACGTTGTAGCGGACATCAATTGCCGTAGCCCCTGCGGCCGAAGATCCTGTTGTAAGCTCTGCGCCCTCAGCAACTGCCGCCGCGCTACCTGGCACCGGCCTGTAACGCTTAAGCGCTCCATCAAGCCTTGCCGCAACACCGAGCTTGCCATCAAGACCACGCTTGAGCGGCATGATCGCTTCCGGGCCGGCTTCGCCCATGACGCCATTGTTAAACGTGCCACCATCGGCGTACTTAAAGAAAGTGGGCTTGGTGACGATGCCGCCCATGGCAAAAGGTTGAATGCTGTTTTTGGCAAAACTTGCTTGACCGCTTGCGAAATAAGCGCCTTTTTCGGCAAAAGCACCTGGGAATACAGCACGCAAGCCCGCGTTTACGCCAAAGCGAAGCAACAACTGACCAATGTCCTTGAGCACACCGCTTGCGATTTCTTGCAAAGCTTGGCCCAATGTTTTAGTGCCCTCAATCAAGCTTTCAATGCCAGCAGTAAACGAGCCAACGATTCCGTCTTCAATTGTCGAGACAATGCCCCCGTAAAGATTCTTGAGTCGCTGCGCTTTTTCTTCGGCTTCTTTTTCGCGTCGCTTTCTTTCTTCTTCCGCTGCGGCGTCTTCTTTGGCCTCTGGGACTTTTTGGCCGCGCAATTTTAAAAGTTTTTCTAAGTTTTCGATTTGCTTTTCAATCTCTTTCCTAACTTTGCTTTCTACGTCTAGCCCGGCAATCGCAAGCTTTTGCTCTTCAATTTTTAGCTGAATTCTCTCTTTTTCTTTTTCATAAGTTTTATCAATCTCATAATACGCTTCAGCCAGGGCGGGCGTAATGCCCTTTTTCACCATCTCAGCAACAGCGCTGCCTTTCTCTCTTTGCTCTTTGTATTTTTTGGCTACTTCGTCCAGGCCAGAAGTCAGCTCTTTAGTATTCTCCTTTTCAAGCTGACGGAGGCGCTGCAAAGTATCAAGACGCGATTCGTCAAATTTCAAAAGCAAAAGCTTTTTCTTAACTTCGGCTTCATCGGCGGGAATCTTTTCAAATGCAATGGCTCGAATTTCGCCGGCAATATTTGCTAGATTTTTTTCGCCCTCAAGTCTGATTTGCAGGAATTGATTGTCTTGCAGCTGAGCTTCTCGAATTTTTTCGTTAACTCGAGCAATTTCCTCGGCTACCGCAAGCTCAGCCAACAATTGCGGCAACTGGCTTTCACGTTCTTTCTTGGCGCGACCACTGCCGGAGTCTTTGCCGGTTGGGTCGGGGAAATCACTTGGGGTGATTTTTTCTTGCTCAGGGACTGCCTGCTCAAATTTGCCTCTAACTTTTTCAAGGTCAGAAAGAGAACTTTTAAGTTGATTTATTCTGTTTCGTGTCGCTTGAGCCTGTCTTCCTGTTTGTCCGGTAAGTTTTTCCTGGGCGGCCGTTATTTGCCCCTCAATCTCTTGATATCTATTGTTAAATTGCTCAAGCGTACCTTGACCTTTAATCAGATTATTTAGCTCTCGTTGCTTATTGACGGCTCCAATCAATTTTGCGGTAAGTAGTCCTACCCCTGCCGCAAGCGCGACATATGGATTAACAAGAGCCACAAGATTTGCCGCACCAATTGCTGACGCAAGCGCTGTCATGCCTCCCGATGCAAGAAGTGCCTTGGCATTCAGTATTGCGAGAGCTGCGGCGACACCGCCAATAGCGCCGGCCAAAGGAACGAGATTTTTTGATAGATCTAAGACAAATCCAGCAATCTTGGGTAGATTTTCGGCCAAGAAGGGAGTTATGTTTTCAACAAAGTCAGCAAACGATTCCTGGAACTCAGCACCAATAGGTTGCAAGGCTTTGCCAACAGATTGACGCATTGAATTAAACGCAACGGTAAGTCTTGCGCCAGCGTCCTGGGAAGATGCAGAAATTTTTTGTGCTACTTCTGAATATCTGTTGCCAAGCTCAACGATAAATTTCATCAAATCATCAAGACCGACCGCTCCTTGCTCCAACGCTTTAGACAGCTCTGGGCCTGTCCTGCCAGAAGCCTCTGCGATTAAATTAAACGTGCCAGGCAGTCGCTCTGCAATTTGATTTATTTCCTCTGCAGATACTTTACCTTTGCTAAAAATTTGTACTAGAGCCGTAACTGAACCGTCAACATCTTGCGCCGCCCCACCTGTTCCTTTGATTGCAGCAGTTACGTTCTTGAAAACAAGCTCAGCATCACTGATTTGACCACCAGCACCCTTGACTGCAGCCGAAAGCCGAGTCATGCCAGAAATTGCGACTTCCTGGGGTACATTTAACGTCTTTGTTACATCAGAAGCGGCCTTAATGGCTCGATTGAATTCAGCCTGACTGCCAGCAGTATTTTCAAGAGCGATTTCAAGTTTTTGAATTTGAGCGGCATATTCAGCGAATCCTCCCAGTTGCTGCCTCAAACCACCCACTTGAGCGCCAAATGCAGCGCCGGCAAATGCACCGCCAACACCACCAACAGCCAAGCCGCCAAGGCCACCAATCAAGCCCTCGGGGCCACCAAAAATTCCGCCACTAATTGCAGCGCCAACGCCTTGGGCAAGCTGCATTCCGCTCAAGCCTCGGCGACCCCCTGGTTGACGCCTTTGCAATTCGCGTCCAACAAGCTTGTTTTGTCTTTCAATTTCCTGATTTACTTGCTTGAAATCAGCAGCTGTTGGATCAAGAATATCTTGAAGAGATGTCAAGCTGCCGGCAAAATCACGCAAATCAGAAGTGCTTCGACGACTTACATCACCAAAACGCTTTACAGCGCTAGTAAGTTTTTGATATTCGGAAGGAGCTGCAGGCGGTATGACTGCAGCAGGTGGACGACCGCCGCCACCGCCGCCACCTGCAGCCGCCGCACCAGCCATCGGAACAAAGGACCCGCCCCCTGCCGGAACGTTGCCAATTCGAGCCATACCCTCAATCGGAAAGCCTCCGAGCCTGGCTGCTCCATAGGCGCCTTCCATGACATTCAAGCTACGGAGAAAAGCCTTCTCCCCAGTCATAAATTCAGGCAAATCAGGCAGCTTGTTTAACAAATTTTCAAAACTCGGAGCTTGTGGTAAACGACCGCGTAAACCAGAAATACTCGGAAAAATGCCGCGAGCCCGCGCTCCAATACTTGAAATGCTTGGCAGCTCAACTGACTCAGTCAGACGACGCGCAAGCTTGCTTGCACTCAATTGAACGCCAGAAGAGACAATTCGACGAATAGTCTCAAAAGTGCCAGTTTCACCTTCCCAGAAATTACTGACAGCATTTCGATATGAGGAAATCGCCTCTTTTGTAGAAGCGGCCGCACTCTCTCTCCCAAAACGCAAAGATCGACCAGTGCCAAGCATTCCTTCGACTGGAAAAGATTCAGCCGAAGCCATCCCATAACTGGAAATCTGCCTTTCACGTACAGGAGAAGACGGTGGGAATAGAGGAGAAATCTGCCCAGCAAAAGGCCTTGCGCCTAATTGCTTCCAAAAGCTTTGGTTTACAATTTGATTTAATGCAGAGCCACTAAGGCCTGTCGCTGCAGTAGGAAGGTTTAGGAATCCCGCTCCAGAAATTTGCCGAGATGCAGTTTCTGGTGCAGCGGCAATTTTTGCTAAGGCAGAGGCTAGCTTTTTGAATTCAGGAGGCGTCCCGACTGGCTGGGGCAGAAAAGTCCCTTGAGGAATGACACTGCGAATTCCGGTCGAGGTGGTTCTCGGGCCAGCCAACGGACCAACGAAAGCACCTGTGCGACCAACATTGCGAACTGCTCCAGAAATAATTTCCTGCTCTAATCCATAGCCAGGCAACCCAGAAACTCCGCGAACTGCTCTGCGTTGCTCGGCTGGCATGTACATCGAAGGTACAATTCCGCCGCGTTCATAAGCCTTTCTGTAAGCTGCAAGAGTAAGCGCAGGGGAAGACTTAACATCTTCTCCCATAAGGCGAGCGAAAGGTAGAAACGCGGAAGTCCTTGAAGAGCTTCGAGCTAAAAATGATTGCAGTTTATCCGCAAGGTCACTCGTCTGCCGGGGCGGAAGACCTGCTTTTTGCGGGGTAGCAGCTATGTCCGAAAAAAGAACACGTACAGCTGCGATCACATCTCCCTTTACCGCCTTGAGCCCCTGGATGATTCCCTGGCCAATACCTTCTCCAATAGGGACGCCAATCTGATCGCGAGATTCCTGAGAGGGGCTCTTGATCTTGAATGCTTTTTTAAGGGACGCAATAAACTGAATCGAAAGATTATTTGCGCCAGAAATCAATGTATTTTTATCGCTGGCGCCATTTGCCACCCCTTGCGCAATGCTTTCGCCAATTTCAGTACTTTTCTGCTTAATGTTAACGCCACGACCACCTTTTTCAAAGGCAGTCAGCATATCGGTGAGCACTTGAGTGGCGCTTCGGCCCATCATCAATTGCTCGCGCTGCACCGACGCGCCAGCCAAGCCGGTGATTCTTTCATAAAGCGGAGAAAGCTCTCGACCGCCAAGGCCCATTGCCGATGCAGCGGCTCTTTTTTGAAGCTCAAGCAGCGAAGTCCGAGTTTCAAGTATTTTTTTAAAAACGCGATCAGCTTGTTCAAATTCAGCCCTAGATCGATCCATCTCCGCAAGATGGGCCTGCTCTTGCTGTCGATCGCCCTCAGCAATTAAGCGAGCCTCGTTTTCTCTAAAGGTTGCTTTTGCGGAAATTAAATTATCTATTGCATTGTTATATGTTTCCCTGAATTCTTTGACGCCTTCAATGGCTTGCTGCGCAATATCTTCGCCGTAAAGGGGATTTCTTGCTCCAGAAGGACCGTAAGGATTAATGCCTTGCTGAGCGGCGGCCTGAGACTGGCCAACACTGACATATTGATTTTCAAGCTTCTTGAGCTGCTCTTCAAGTTGAGCCACTTGGCGCGACTGTTGCGCAAACTTTGCACTTCCTTCTGCGGTGCTCGTATCGAGCATCGACATTTCTTCGCGAAGTGCGCCAATGACCATCCCCAGATTGCGCTGGGTGGAGGCAAGTCTTGAAGAAGCCCCTTCCGGGAGAGAAAGTCGCTCAAATAACACCTGTCCGCGCCCAATTGCTTGCGCGCGCTGCAATTCAAGCTGAAGTGTTGAAATATCAGAAAGAATTTCGTAATATCGACCGCTAGCAATTACACTGTTATTTAATTCAAGATTTAGCTCGCTAAGTCTTTGAGCGTAAATTGCCGGGGTTTTTGGTAGATCAAGAAAGGATTCGTCAAGTCTCGCGATTGCGCGACGCTGCTCTTCTATTTCTTTTGTAAAAGCCGCAATACGATTTCGCGACTCAGTTGCACCACCAACCGCCAACTGAGCCATGGCACGGCCAGTCTGCTCAGCAGTATTGCCGGCATCAGCCAAAACTTGCCTTAATTTTTCAAGCTGACCGGAAAGCTTTTCTGAATCACCAGACAGCGCTTGGCCTAAAACGCTGCGGTACGAGCGGCTTTTTTTCGTGCCCTCTTCAAGTTTTGTATTTAGTCGATCAATTTCAGCGCCAATACCGATATATGCTTGCCCGCCAAGAGATGCCTGAGTACGCAGATCTTGCAGGGCCTTGACATGACCTTTAATAGAGGCCTCGGACTGTGTATGAGCGCGCGCAGATTTGGCAAGCAATTCAGCCTGCTTTTGGATTTCTGCATCAGTCACCCTCAATGACTGATTGAAATCAATAATGTCTTCGCTTAATTTATTGTAAGTAGAAGAATTTCTCGTTGCCTGCGCCTGAAGTCCCTTCAGCGCGTCAATAAGCCCTTTGCTGGCCTGCTGAGTATCTCCTGCTTTTTTTGCGAAATCAACAAGGCTATCGCGAGCACGCGAAATATCCTTGTCACTAAGATTTGTTACCTTTGCAAGCTCCCGAAAGGAGCCTTTGATTCGGTCAAGACCCTCAAAACCTTCAATACCAAGGCGGATCTTAATGTCCTGAATTTGCTTGCTAGCCATCCTTGTCCTTGGCCAATTCGCTTAACGCTGCAGCCTCCATGGTCTGAAGGTCTTCCAGCATCTCGCGGCGATTGTCCACATTGTAGAGGTCAAACAATCCGCCAGGGCAAAGCAGCACGTCATATCGCAAGCCCATGTAACCAGACATGGTTGTCGTCCATTGCGTCTGCATACGCAAGAACATCATGACTGACTCCCAGTTTTCTTCCCAAACAATAAAATTATTGTCTTCTTTAGGCTTCTCGGGAAGGACGATGCCGAAAACAGCAGCGTCTTCCCGACTTTTATCTTCTACCCTTTTGCCGCCACTAGCCCAGTAAACGGCGGCATCCTTTAGTTTCCCTGGCGGCCGCCTTCAAATGTCTCGGTGTAAGCCTTCAAAACACCACGAATCCAATAAGGATCATCGGAAAACTCGCGCATCACCTCCAAGGAAAAAGGGATCTCTTTCCCTTCTTCGTCAACAATGCCTTCCCATCCGACCATGATCACCTTCAGGAGATCAAGCTCGCCTTTCTCGCCAAGCTTTTGAAATTCCTTGCGGCCAACGCGCTTGAATTTCGCGTCAAACGTCGCGGTGTCAAAATTGCCGCCATCAGAGGGCTCTTCGATCGAAACAGGCCAAGTAAAGACCTTGACCTTTTTGCGCACGAATGCCATGCAAAATAAATGCGATACCAGACAAGCATACACCCAATAAAAAAGGGCTGCATTTGCGGTGCAGCCCCGACGACCTTCATTCCCGATCAGATTCTAATCAGGTGTAAACAAAGCTGAACTCATCGTTACC
>Ga0208428_1000270_pt1 | contig 26387 bp, 28 predicted proteins | sample DEB08_DNA_11_FD_184535 | JGI IMG/M metagenome (GOLD analysis project Ga0208428, IMG submission 184535) | Aqueous microbial communities from the Delaware River and Bay under freshwater to marine salinity gradient to study organic matter... | ecosystem: Environmental > Aquatic > Marine > Coastal ... | reverse complement strand
GACGCCTGTGCTTCCACCCGCCTCCGTCAGCGCGACACTCTGCTGAGGCTTATCAAAGAAGCTCCAATTAACACCCAAGAGGAAAACTAATGCCTAATCTCAAATTCAGCCTTTTAACCCGCTTGCACGGTCAAGCGCACTACGGATAATCTGCGCTGAGGTGTGGGTCTTACCAAACCCAGTGGCTGCGCAAAGAATCGGAGCCTTACGGCCTGATCGATACGCAGCTCGGATGTCCTCAATCGCTTGGCGCTGGCGGGGTCTAAGAGTCATGGAGACGATCCATCTGACCAGGCGCATCGATAAAGCCAGCCAAATACAAAGACAGCCGCATTGACTTGTCTAAATCTCTTGCTAATTTAATTGTTACCCAAATGCAATCTTCATAAGAAGAATTCACTGGAATACCCAAAGATTCAGCCCAAGGCTGTAATGCTTTATCCTGCCGCAACGAAACGGAAGCAAGTTTCATGTTATGTGCGATGACAGATCGGCCTTGGCTTTTGTACTTTCGCTGCAAATACTCCCAGTGCTTTATTGCAGCTTGATTGAAGTCTCGAAGATGGCGAACACTAGAAACACGTTCCGCCATGGATTGCTGTTCGCGTTTAATTAAGGCCTTGACTTCATCCGACAACTCACCAGTGGGTGTCAACGGCCTAGGTTCAAACATCCGATTTTCGGAGGTTTCAAACGGTGGGTCAGGAGTAGTGTCTGCAGAGGGAATCGGTGTCTTTATATCGCTCAATTTGCGTTTTTAGCAATGATTAGCCCTCAACGTCTCGTCACTGCAATCACAGCTGGATTCTTGTCAGCCGTTGATTCGTTAGAAGAGGATGAACTGAGAATGCTCGTAAAGGAGATCATCAATGAAAATTGACCCACGTTTTCAGGTTGGCATCTTGAGCCAAACCAGGGAGCCAGCCACGCTTTGCTGGCAGGCAATGCACCAGGATTACTCTGAGGGCTGGGTGTTTTACGACCAACTGCTGAGCGAGCCAGACGCTGGTGATCGAATTGTCAAGCACCTACTGCTGGGAGGTCGCGGCCATTATGGCCCACTCGAACACGCCAGCATCACGTTCGCTGTTGGCTATTTTCCCCACTCAGTAATCCAACAAGCACGAACGCACCGGGTGGGCACCAGCTGGGACGTTCAGTCGATGCGCTACACCGGCCAGCGCATTGCTGCTGTGGCTGAGGGCATTGTCGATGTCGAGGAAGCCTTTTACCTGCGACCTGTTGGTAATTACACCAACCGCCAAGGCAAGCGATACACATACGACGAGCGACTACGAGCTAAGGATCTGCAGCACTGCGAGGATTCTGCTCGGCGCTATAAGCAAGCTTTGGATGCGGGTATTTCGGAGGAACACGCTAGAGGAGTGCTGCCTTTCGATTACCGTCAACACTTTGTCGTGACATTTAACCTTCGCAGCCTCATGCACTTTCTTGACCTGCGGGGCAAGGCTGATGCACAGATAGAGATTCATCAGCTGTGTCAGTTGATGATGCCTCATTTCGCAGAGTGGATCCCACCAGTGCACGACTGGTACACAAAAAATCGCTGGGGTAAGGCCCGTCTAGCACCATGACAAAAGAATCACGCCGCCTCAAGAGGGGATGCCACCGGCTCTCGCGCCTGCGTGGCTTAGTTCATGCGTTCCCCCATCGCATCAGGACAAGACTCCTCCTGTTGATTGGGTTGAAAACAGAACTTAGCACAATCTATGAAAACGTCTGACAAAGATAGAGCATGAAGCTGCGTCTTCTAGCAGTAAATAAACCCTACCGGTGCCTCATAAAAGGCCGAGGCACCATTGAGTTCTTCACCACCGAGGACGGCAACACTTACTACCTAAGCTGCGCTGTCGGTATGTGCCGCTATTCCACCAACCTGCATCAAGCAGAGATCTACCTGGATCAGATGCTGCCCACTTCATAATAAGCCGTACTCTTACCTGTTAGTCTGAACCTGTCTGAACACAATAGGAGCTTCGTGGTAGACCGTGTCTATGGCCCCGACGGTCTGAATGAACGGCAACGCATCGCCGCCAACTACCTTGCTCGGGGCACCACCATCCGCGAGACAGCTCGCAAGATCGGTGTCAGCGAGAAGTCGATCTACACCTGGCGTCAGCGCGCCCCAGTGCAGCAGGCCATCTCACGCATTCAGCAAGACATGCTTTCTGAGACCGGCGGCATGAACATCAGCACGATTCCTGATGCCATCAACGTGCTGGACGCCATCATTAACGACGAAAACGCCCGGGCAGCCGATCGCATTGCAGCGGCCCGGACCCTGATGAGTGGAGCACAGGCTTATCAGGAACGTCGGATCCTCGAGCGTCAGATCCAAGATCTGGAGCGCCAGCTGCTTCGCCTCACGGCGTACAACGACCCCGACGAGATCGAGCCTGCTCCCGAGACCGACGACGTCATTGACATCTGATGGTTTCCGTTTCTGCCCTCCGCAAGCGCGTCGAACGGTTGCAGACAGAATTGGAGCGGCGCAAAGCGCGAGCTGCCAATTACGAGTCCGGTATAGCCTCCACGTTGCCCACAGTCGAACACTGGACTGACTTCGCACGTCGCACCTGGATCCGCACAAGTGGGACGGTGGCACCTTTTGACCCGTACCCGTACCAGGAAGAGCTGGTCCGGTCGATCAACGCCAACCCCAACACGCTGGTCAACAAATCACGCCAGACCGGTGTTTCCGAGACCGTCTGCAATTACCTGCTTGACCGCGCGTTGACAGAACGAGGCTTCGCTGCGGTCATCTTTAGCAAGACGCAGCAGGACGCCTCCGAGCTCGGCCGGCGTGTGCGTGCGATGGCGAACAGCCTGCGGGGCGAGACCATTCGCTACCTCACTGATAGCACTACGCAGCTGGCGTTTGAAGGCCGGGGTACGCTGTACTTCCTGCCGGCCTCACCCCGAGCTGCCCGGGGCATCCCGAGCTGCTCCGTTCTGTTCATGGACGAGGCTGCCTATCTTGAGGGCGCTGCAGAGATCTACCGCGGCGCCATGCCCACACTCTCCATGGTGGGTGACGCCGCCAAGGTGATCGTGGTCTCCACGCCCGACACCGAACAAGACTGGTTTGGCCAGCTCTGGCACACCGACGAAGGCAACTGGAACAAAGTCGCCATCCACTACTCGCAGCACCCGATCTACGGTGCCGACCCCGACTGGGCGCGTAAGACTCGTGAGTCTCGCCGCATGACCATGGCGGCATGGAACTCCGAGTACGAGCTTCAGTTTGGGGCCACTGATACCCAGATCTACCCCAATGAGCTGATCAATAAAGCCGCGAGGGGTCACTGGCGTGAGTGTGGATCGATTAACCGTAGTTATGTCATAGGAATTGATCCCAATGCCGGCGGGAACGACTATTTCGTAGCAATGGTGATGGACATAACTTCCACGCCCTACGAGATCGTTGGTATGTATCGAGAGAACGGCAAGAGTACTGATTACAGCTTGAAGCATGTAAGTGAGCTAATAAAGGACTACATGCCTCAGCGTGTAATTGTTGAAAAACAAGCGATGGGTGCTGTTATAGCTGAGGCATTGCAGAACATATTACCTAATTACGCCATTGAGACTTTCAACACGAGCAGGTCGTCCAAAACCGTAGCCACAGATCGAATTCTTTATATTCTCGAGCGGGATGAGTTGATCTTTCCTTCGGGCATTATCGCAGACGAGCTACGAGCATTTCAACAGCAGGAGAACGGTGCCCGGCAAGCTGCTAACGGAGCGCACGACGACACTGTGATGGCGCTGGCGTTTGCTTGCTCTTTAATTCCAGACACTCCAGTTACAGCAAGTTTCTTCGACAACATTTAGAATGTTGCGGGGGATCCGTCTTTAAGTCCCATGGTCGCGTATATTCGTATAACCGAGAGCGTCGGCAGCGGTACGTATCGGTGGAGGCTCAGACCGTAGCCCAGTCTTGAGTCTCTGTATTTAACCAAACCTGAATTGCGTGTTCTCTATAAGGGGACCACCATTTCTGTTGCCTGAACCAATGGCGCCAGTCGTTTTCGCTCCCTTTTGCTTGGTTGCAGCAGGCGCAACAGCACACAAGGTTGCATCTGTCAGTAGACCCACCTCGACTCCGAGGGCGCACATGATCTAGCGTGTCTCCTGGGCGGCCGCAATAAGCACAAAGGGATCCCCAGCTACTGAGGATCCCTTCGCGAAATTGCTGTTTGGCTTGCCGCTTGGTTAGGAGACTCGACCCATCGATTTGATGGTCAACCATTCCTTTCTGGGTGGCTTACTCAGTTTAACTGTCTGAACCGTAGTACAAACCCAGCAGGCAGTTACCGGATACCAATCTACATTACCAGATACAGCTGCGTGTTACCAGATAATCGAGTCAGTTACCAGAGCAATCTGTATCTGGTAACAGTAGCGCTAGGATTAGCACAGCTCCCTTGAGCCCTTCATTCCATGGCCACGCAAACATCAGAAGACTACCGGAATGATGGTGCGTTAATTAACACACTTACAGGCTTAGGCGTAGCTAAGAAAGACAAAACAGTTGCTACAAAAGTACGTTTTAACGCGCTTCTTACTGAAGCTGAACTCGAATCTTTATACACCAGTGGCATCCCACGTCGCTACGTCGATGCCATCGGCGATGAGATCCTGCGGCATGTACCCACAATTGCTTTAGGTGGAGACGCAGCGAGCGACAGTGCTGACATGCTCACCTCGTTTAATCAATATCTCCAGACAACACAGTTTCACTTTGCGCTTTCTGAGGTCATTAAGCTGCAGCGCCTTTATGGAGGCGCCGGCCTGGTTCTGCTCATTGATGACGGAGGGCAGCCTGAAGACCCGGTCGAGGTCAAGCGCATCCGCGGAGTGCGTGGGTACATCCCCCTTTCGCGGCACGAACTGATCCCCGAGGACTTCTCCATTACGGACTACTCCCGTCCTTCGCACTACCGGATCACCACCAGTCAGCGCATCACGCCAGAGCAGACCAGCGGCTACGTCAATCTTCGCGTGCACAGCTCTCGCGTAGCCCGCTTCGACGGTCTGTATCTGCCATGGAACCTGCGCTCCCGCAACACAGGATGGGGCCAGTCTGTGCTGCAGCTGATCTGGGAGTCATTCAAACGCTATGAGACCGCGATGTCGGGCCTCGAGGCCATGACGTCGGATGCCGATCTGTTCGTGCACAAGATCCCCGGGCTTTTCAACCGTATAGCCTCCGGCAACGAGAGCGATCTGCGTAAGCGTCTGGAGGCCAACAGCCTCAGCCGTAGCGTCTATGGCGGCATGGTGGTGGACACCGAAGAGGAGTTGAACTTCCTCAACCGAGCACTGAGCAATATCGCTACGGCTACGGACCCCTTCGTGAAGGATCTGCAAGCTTCCACGGGTTGGCCGGCCTCCATCCTGATGGGCGACAGCCCTGGCGGTCTGGGTAAGGAAGGCCGCTTTGAGGAGCGCATGTGGGCTTCCCTGGTGGAGCAGTGGCAGGAGGTTTACTGCCGCACGCCTATCACAGAGGTCTTCAATTACATCCTGGCTTCGCGCGAAGGACCAACCCGAGGCCGTGTCCCCGAGTCCTGGTCGGTCCAGTTTCCCTCGGTCTTTACGCAGACCAATAAGGAGAAGGCCGAGCTGAAACAGCTCACGGCAGCTTCCGACATTCAGTACCTGCAATACGGCGTGCTCAACGCTCTGGAGGTCCGCGAGTCCCGCTTCGGCGGCACGGAGTTCAGCATCGATACAAAACTCAATGAAGTGATCACCGAGCAGCTCGCCGTGTCTGCGGACGCTCAATTCCAATCGCAGATGGCCGGCTATCAAGCCCAGCAGCAAGCAGCCCAGCCACCTGAAGCTACAGCTGAACAGCCGACAGCCCCCGAGGCCGGGGAGCAAGGCATCTTGCCGCCCAACCGCGGGGACGCGCACTTCGATTCTGCTGAAGGACTCCGCATCCGTATCACCCATCGTGTTGATGACGTCGTCGCAGGCCCTATGGTCGGCCCTGATGGGCAACGCATCGATAGCAGCTCCGCGGCTCCCATTCTGATTATTGGACCTCACCGCACCCGAGTGCGAAAGCTCTACCGAGCGCGCTTCAGCCTTGATAGTGCTATTACGGACGGCCCCTACACCACAGGGTTCAACGCACTCCGCGCTGCAAGGGCTGCGGTGCAGAAACTGTTTCCCGGGCAGAATGTAGTAGGGCTTTCACAGGTGCCCGATACCGAGGCTGACGCTTTCCGGGCTTACAACGAGGGGTACTGATCAATGACACAACCAAACATCACACCCCAGGGCTTTCGCACCGCGGCGTACCTGGAAAGCAAGTCCCGGATGGACGCTGCTCGGAGCCGCACGGGGAAGACTAGACGCCGGGTGACGTGCACCCCACCTAATGTGAAGTGCGGTGGCCGGTGCATTCCTCCTAATTGGGATTGCCGACTGAAGGGTAAAGGCCCGGATTCACATCTGAGGGCAGTTCGTACAGATCCTGTTAGTGGCTTGGCCAACATTGAGCGTGGTGTTAAGCGTATCTTTAAAGGTGTGCGTAAAGGGAGCTTTTCTGAGATCGAAGGTGGTAAGCGTGCCATCGTTCGCGGGGTTGTGAAGGCCACTCCTGGTGACATCCAGCGCAAGAAGAAACTGCAGGCGAATCTTGAACGCCGCGCTGGGGGCATCACAGTTGGCCTCGCAGTTGTTGGCTTTGGTTTATTCAGCCACAACCAGCTGAAGAGGGCACCCTTTTATCGAGATGGAGTGGGCCGCCAGATTGATGACGCGGTAGCGGCTGGGATTAACCGTGTGCTTGATACCACTCCTGGGATCGAAGGTCGGCGGGCTGAGAGGCGTGCTGCTGGCCGAGCTGCTGCTGGTGAGGCAGTGGCTAGAGCAACAGGAGAAGCAGCTAGAGGCCCTGAGGCTATGCGAGGTGCCGTACTTCGTACGCCTACTCAACTAGAACGTCGTGCTACAGAGTACGGAAACGCAAAAGTACTAGAGAATAAGATTAAAGCCTTAGATATTGAAGCTAAAGCGTTAGATATGAATGCCTCTACATGGAGGCAGAAAAACCTAGAAACTTTTTGGGGAGCTACTCGTACTAATGCGGGGGGTGCAGGTGACAGGAGTACCTTTTCCGGGCCCGCTACAAATGAGTATTTATCTCGCCAGTTTGGCTTTAAACTTAAAAAAGGTGATGATGCTACAATTGTACGACGTTCTGTCGCTACTGCGCTAAACCGTGAAGCGCGCAACTTACAAGCGTTAGCACGACAAGAAGGTGTAAATCTTAAAGATGCGAATTCTCGCAATGCTTTTTTAAACAGGGTTGTAGGGCCTAGCACAGCTAACTTCCCTGATGACGTACGAGAACGTGCAGTCAGTAACCTCGACCAAATTATCGGAGATGCTCCCCGAGGAGGCTCGACTGCAGTCAGCCGTAAGCAGCTCGCAGACACGATTTACAGAGATACTCGCGCTGGTTTCGATCAGTATTTTTGGCGAATCGCTGATGAAGTTCGTCAACCTGTAGGTGCTGCTCTTTCAGCTGAGGCACGCAAAGCTGGCTACAGCGATTTGTTGAATAGTGCACGTATTGGACAGTCGCGCTATTTAGCCAAGAGCTTGAACAAGCCTGAAGCAGTTGGAAACAAGATGGGTCAAGGCCTTAGTGATCTGATAGCCAAGGAGTATTACTCCACTAAGGTCGTCAGTAACCCTACGTTCACAGCCACAGATCGAGAGATCCGGCTCGCAGCATCCGAGCTCTCAGGGCGCAGCTTCAGCAATACAGCTCCCGCGGCTGACTATTTGAGGAGCAACGGCTTTGAGCGTTTAACCACTTTGCGGGGCTCTGCATCCCGAGTCCGTGCAAGCACACCTTCACCTGAGCGCCCAGACAGACCCGCGCGGCGACGCTCGAATGCTCAGCGCATCGCTGACTTAATGCGGCAGAAGAACAAGGATGGGACACCTAGGTATGCCACGCGTGAAGCTGCCGAGGCTGCGCTTAAGCGTATGCGGAAGGATGAGCTTCAACAAGCGAGGATTGACGCGTATCTAGCTGTAAGAGAGGACTTGCGGGGAAAGCCCTGTGGAGCTTCGCATATTCCGAAGGCCCATGAGTGTAAAAAAACTGCAAGCGGAACGTCTGCTTCTGAAAGCAAATCTTCTAAGTCCAGCAGCCGTGGTAAGAAGTTAGCGCTTGCGGCAGGAGCTGCGGCTATTGCAGGGGCTGCTGTTGTAGGTGGCAAAGCAACTTTTAAAAATAGGCAGAATATACCTTTGTACAAAAGTACAGCAAAGCATATTAACAACGGTATTCAGAAGATGTCTTCTAAAAAAGTTAGAGATACGATTAGTAAGCTCCCTGAAAAATATCAAGGACCGGCTAATAAACTGCTAGGCAAAGCCAAAGTAGGTTTGGCTGTTGTAGCTGCTGATGCTCAAGGGTTCAATCTGACAAAAGTAGATACGGTTAATAATTTTAGTACGTTTAAAAATCCTCGAACAGGACATGTCATGAGTGTGGGTGCGATTGATGACACACTTGTTACATTTGTCTCTACGCCCAGTGGTAAAGCAGGCTCTTTTGACAAATTCGGTATCGCGTTTCAGACAGATCTAAGTTTTGATCAAAAAGTAGGGCTGAGCAGAGCGCAGGGATTAGGTGTCGCAAAACAAGTTAAATCTATGTTTAAAGCGCAACTCAACGAAATGCCTGAAAATGCAGTTTTATTCAACAACCCATATAAATACGATGGTTTAGGTAACAAGCGTAATGCTATTTACAGAAAGTTTGGGTTTAAAGAATTAAGGGGCGTTCGCGGTGGCAATATGTGGGCTCTTAAAAACCTAGGAAAACTTACTGAAATCCCAGATGAGCAAGCTGACTATGTCGCTAAACTCATTCGAGGTGTTCGCGCTGACACTGCAGATCCGCAGCATACAAAGTTGAAACCTAATGCAACTCTTTGAGCGCTACAACAAAGCCCTCCGCCTCTCTGAGGACGTCACAGTCACTCAGCTCAACCGTATCCTCGATCGCAGCTTCAACCGCCTGATCCGCCGCACTCGCATCCAGATCCGCAGTGGCAAGCCCGCCGCGGATCGCAATGTGGCTCTGCTGCAGGAGTTTCGCCAGCTTGTTCCAGCGTTCAACCCGCAGCGTACGGACGCCTACGACCGAGTTCTACGCGGCCTGCTCCGCAGCTCCTACCAGAAAGGCATCGGCGTGGCGGGCGACTCCATGCGAGAGCTCACACCCTCTCGCCAGCGCATCGACGTCTCGATCCCTATCGAAGCGACCGTCGCCGCCGCAGCCCAGTCAAAGGGTTACCTCCGGCGCCACGGCCAGACCTTTGCAGAGACTGCCACCGAGCTCGTTGCACAAGGTGTAGCCGAAGGTCGCCCCACGGACGTCATTACAAAGGATCTGCGTCTTCGGCTTGATGTAGTCAAATCTCGCGCTGATGTTATTGCCCGCACAGAATCACTGCGTGCTTACAACAACGCCAGCAGTCAGTATTACGCAGTGAATGGGATTGACTTAGTGATGTGGTACGCCACCAGTGATGACCGTACGTGTCCTATCTGTAATGCCCGCGCTGGGCGTATCTACAAGCGTGTCAATGCACAAGCTCCTTGCCATCCGAGGTGTCGATGTTATCTGGCTCCCTGGGATCCCGAGATCGCAGCAATTGATGACACCTACGCCGCATTACCTCGGCGCCACCGTGAAGAAGTGTCGAAAGTGGCAACTGTAGGCCCCGCTGATCTCAACAGAGCAGCAGTATTTGAACAGGTAGCCCCGCAACCCTTTGATACGCAGTAGCACAAATTGGCTATTCTGGGAGAAGCACACTCCAGGCCCATTATCATGCCTGCCACCGCCCGCCGCGCTAAGTCAGAAGCCTACGAGAAGGGCATCCGCGAGGGCACGGCGATGGCCAAGCGCTCCCGCGGTAGTAAACCTGCTGAGGAAGAGGAGATGGACATGGGCATGGATCCTAAGCACTCTCGTAAGCGCAGCGCAAAGGGGGCAAAGAACACCAAGCCCGCAAAAGACGGCATGGGCATGAAGAAGCCCATGGATGGCGGAATGTACGGCAAGAAGCCGATGGACGGAGATAAAGGAATGAAGAAAGAGATGGAAATGGACATGTATGGCAAGAAGCCCATGGATACCGAGTGCGGTTGCAAAGGCAAGAAAGGCCGTAAGTGCGACGGCAACTGCGGCTCCATGCGCAAACGCAGCGATTCGCTCACTCCGCAGGAGTATTTGACCGCCTGTGAGATGGGTATCCAGGACCTTAGTGCGACCTACATCCGAGCCCGTTTAGACACAGCAGAAGCCCGTAACGACCTCAAGTGCGGCAAAGGTGCCATCTCCGAGGGCGAAAAGTGTACTAAAGGCCCGGCGCAGAGGGTACAAAGCGCTGGCGAGATCAAGCGTGCCGGTAAGACACGCGAAACGCGAATTGCGGCGGCCTACAAAGCTAAGAGAGCACAGGAACCAAGTGTCAGAGCCATTAAGCTAGCGGGTAAGAAACAAGAAGCCAGAATCGCTGCCACTTATAAAACCAAAAGGGCTAAGCTTAAAGCTAGCGGAGCTACTAGACAAGAGCTACGCGCAGCTGACATGAAGGCAGCTACGCAGCTAGCTAAGAGCTACGATAAGACGTCTGCTCTGCTGAAAGCACGCAAGCAGCGACTAAGAGAGTCGGATATGAAGACCGCAATGCAATTAGCACGGAGCTACGACAAAACATCCGCACAGCTCCGTGCCCGCAAGCGCCGTGACTCTGTCTACGCCGCCGGTTTCGCCCCTAATCCAGAGCAACTTGCCATCTGACCATGACTTTGACTCCCACTACCATCCGTAACGACCTCAAGTGCGGCAAAGGTGCCATCTCCGAGGGCGAAAAGTGTACTAAAGGGCCCGCTACCAAAGTAAAGACGAAGAAGCCTACAAACAAAGAAATCCGTCAGATGGAGAGTAATTTAATTGCTAAAGCTGAAAGAACAGGTCAACCGCTTAAAACTTCTAAAAAGCAAACAGCTTTGCTGTTGCAAACACGTGGCACACAGACGAGAAGAACCACAAAACAAATTTTAACAAGAGTAAAAAGCAGCGCTCTAAAAACTGCTATTAAAGGAAATAAAAACAGTAAAGACCCACAAAACCAAGCTTTAAGTTCATTAGCTCGCCGCGAACTGTTTAATCGCCGACTGCAAACAGGAGCTCGTGTTCTTGGTGGTGCTTTAGCTGCTGGATCAGTTGTAGCAAGCTCGCTAGAAACCCGTAAGCGTGACTCCATGTACGCCGCCGGTTTTGCCCCTAATCCAGAGCAGCTTGCCATCTGACCATGACTTTGACTCCTGCTTCTTTGCGTCAAGACGCGCCGGGTAAGACTGTCTTCGTCAGCAAAGAACTGCACGCAGAAGTCAAAGCCGCCGCCCAGCGCAAGTTCAAGATCTACCCGAGTGCGTATGCCAACGCCTGGATGGTGCGCGAGTACAAAAAGCGCGGTGGCAAGTTCCGCAATGACGGCTTGGACAAGTGGTTCAAAGAGAAATGGGTCCGCATGAGCAGCAGCGGCCGGATCCTCGGCCCCTGTGGCGACCGCTCCGAGGGTGAAGGTAAGCCTAAATGCCTACCGGCCGCCAAGGCCATGTCGCTTTCCCCCGCCGAACGCCGCCGCCTAGTGGCCTGCAAGCGGCGCGAGGATCCCCGCAAGGAGCGCAGCGGAACCCCGGTGATGGTGAGCTCCAAAACCGACACCTGGGCAGCTGGTTTCGATACCGAGGACGGCAAGAAATACAGCAAAAAGGTCCGCAACCCCAAGACAGGCCGCACTCGCATTGTCCGTTATGGCGCCAAGGGGTACAAGATCGCCCCAGGCACTGACAAAGGCGACCGCTACTGCGCCCGCAGCTTTGGCGACATGAAGTCCCACGGTAAGGACTGCTCAGGAAAGGACCGCAACACCCCGCTCTGCCTCTCGAGAGCGAAATGGAAGTGCTCTGGCAAGGTCAGCCGTCGCGATGGGGGCGTAACGCCGGGAAAGTTCTCGGCCTTTCGGCACACCCCTCTGATTTGGGTAGTCTGAGGAAAACAACCCCTCGTACCCATGGGCCAGCGTGTTGTAGACGGTGACCGCTACGAGGTCATTTACCCAGCTTCCCTGGCCGGTCTCGATATACCGGTGCACGACTATATCGATATGAGCTACACCGGCAGCAACCTCACCGGTGTGGTGTACAAGTCCGGTGGCAGCGGCGGCACCACCGTCGCAACACTGACCCTCGGCTACGACGGCGGTAACAACCTGACTTCCGTCACCAAGAGCTGAGTCATGGCCTTCAAGTTCAACCCGTTTACAGGCAATCTCGACGATGTAGGGGCTGGCGCCGCTGCTTTTGAAGTCCTGGGGACTGTGGCGACTGTCGGCGACTTGCCTGGCGGTGCTACTCAGGGTGATGTTTATCTAGTCGAGGCTGACGATAATTTTTATGTTTGGGACGTATCTGCATGGTCATCGCTCGGCACTTTAGCTGGCCCCCAGGGGCCTACCGGGGCTACCGGGCCTGCAGGCGCTGACGGTGCAGATGGAGCCGATGGCATAGGAGTTGACGCGGGTGGCACTACGGGCCAAGTGCTGGCGAAAGCCAGCAACACTGATTACGACACCGAGTGGGTTGACCAAACAGGAGGTGGCGGCACCCCTGGAGGCTCCGACACCCAAGTCCAATTTAACGACGGCGGAAGCTTCGCTGGCGACAGCGGTCTAACCTATGACGACGCGGCAGGCGCCTTAACCGTTGGCGGAAAAACCGTTACGACAGATGCGCCAATCATCAATCTTAGTCAGACATGGAATAATGCAGCCACAACATTCACTGGGCTAAAGCTAAATGTAACCAACACTGCAAGTGCTGGCGATAGCAAGCTGCTGGATCTGCAGAGTGGTGGCACAAGCAAACTCTTTGTAACTAATACTGGGGCAATAAGACTTGCAGGACAAGGCGGGTCTAGTCCTAGGCTGATCTACGACCAATATGGCCATGGTTTAGGAACTATTAGTGGTGGCGCTTCTTTAATAGCAGGCGGAGCCCCCAAGGTCTGGGCTCTTAGCGGCGGAGCCGGAACAAATTCACTATATTTTGCTTCTAGCTCATCGTCATCGTTCTCAAATGCTGCGGCTTTGGCCTGGGACACTGATAACTTTTGTATTGCCCAACGCAACGGAACTAACGCCCAAACCTTCCGCCTTTACAACACCTACACCGACGCCAGTAACTTTGAGCGCACCTCACTAACCCGCGATTCCAGCGGTCTTGTTATTGATGCACAAAAAGGTGGCACTGGCGTAGATCCAACAAACCTGCTGGATTTGCAGCGGGCCGGGGTAAGTGCTGCTTCAGTAAGTACCGACTCGACTGGCACTGGCTATCTAAAACTTATTCCTACAACTGTTGGTGCATTAACTGCAGCAGCAACTGTTGGTGCAGGCACTAAAGCTTTTGTTACCGACTCAACCAGCACGCTTAGTTCACATCACGGCCAAGCTGTTGTCGGCGGCGGTAGTAATTTCGTGCCGGTCTTCAGCGACGGCATTAACTGGATCGTCGGCTGATGGCGTCCTTTCTGAACTTCGCTTCCGACCCAACCATGGACACGCTTTCTGTCACACTGACCAACACCCGCGCTATCGACGGGTTGATTTTTGCCGCCAATTCTGCTGGCATGTCACCAGAAGCCTACGCTGAACTACTCCTAACCACAGAAGGTCATCGCTTTGCTGATGCCAACAGCTACGGTGTTGTTACCAGTGCAGGATTCTTTGCACGTTTCACACCAGCTGAATATGCAGATGTTCTTGCTGCTTCTGTTGATACGGTAGAAGTGCCAGAGAAGATTGGCGGCCTAGCAACTGAAGAACAATACGCTGCATATCAAGCGGCAGTTCTTGAGTATTCAATGCTTGAAGACCCTACCGCTGAAGAAACTGCAACTTATGAAGCAGCACTTGAAGTGTATCAACTAGCTACCACTGCTGAAAATCAAACCGAGGTTGATGCCGCTGAAGCGCAGAACGCAACCGCTAATGCAGTCAAAACATTAGCGGATGAACTAACAGCAGCAGAGAGAGTTGCACTTGATGATCAACGTGTTACTGATGGTCTTGCGTTGTTAGTGAGCATGGAACTACTTGCTGCTTCACGACCTGCTGAAATTACGGCATATGAGCGTCCGTTCCCCGGAGGTGAGTGATAACTCTTGTTTGGGAATCAGGAATTGTTCTGCAATCCCCATTGACCGACCGCTTGGTGCTTTCACCGGCTCCGCCACACCGCCATCCAAGCTCTAGCTAAATACCTTTAACCAACTCCTGCAACCTAATATCGTAAATTTCACTCAATGCTATTAGCTTCATAATCGAAATCTCTATCTCCCCCTTTTCCAACCGCGAATACGCAGCCTGACTAACACCCAGTCTTTCTGCAATTTCCGCCTGCGTGAACTTATTATATTCCCGCAGCGCTCGGATGCGCCGGCACAGCGTCAACTGCCTGTGAATTGCCAACTGCGATAGCCGTTCTTCGTATAAAGCTACCAAATTTGACAGTAACAGGTAAGATTTAACGTATGGAAACATCAGTAACCCGATATGATTTTGCGCCCATAACGGGAAGCGAGACCACATCGGAGGGTTATCTCCGAGTGTGGTGCCGCGCCGCCCGTGCAGGCACGCAGCTATATCGTCGTGCTGATGGTTCCCAGGTCCGCGAGTACCGACCTCCTGAAGAGGTCAGTAACCCGGATTCTTTATCTACGTTCGGGATGAAACCCGTAACGTGGGGTCACCCTCCTGTTCTTCTCGATTCTCTAAACACTAAGAAGTTCCAAACTGGCTATTCCGGTAGTCAAGTTAGGTACAACGATGGTTTTGTAGAAGTTGCGCTCGTTGTCACAGACGACGACGCAATCGAAAAGATCAAGAGAAATGATGCCAGCGAGGTATCCGCCGGTTACAAGGTCGATTTCGACCCAACCCCCGGAGTTACTCCCGAGGGCGAAGAGTACGCCGGCGTTCAGCGCAACATCCGTGTGAACCACATCGCCATCGTCCCCCGTGGCCGGGCTGGCCCGGAGGTTCGACTCTTGCTTGATCGTATGGATGCAGCCGGTGCTGTAGCCAGCCCGGCCGAGCAAGAAATGGCGCCCCAGTCCAGTTCAACTGCATCTCCCGTTATGGCAACCGTCAAACTCGACGGCCTGGAGATCGATTTGCCCGCAGAAACAGCTAGTGCGGTCCAGTCCTACTCCCGGGACATGGGGCGCCAGCTGGAGGCTCTCGCCACCGAGCGAGATGAGCTTTCCAACAAGCTTGATTCTCTGCAGGCCGACTTCGATTCCCTGGCCCTCGAAAAAGAAGCCGCCGAAGGTCGTGCCGACGCTCTTGAAGAAGAGCTCGAGTCTTCCGACACCCCGCGCATCGATACCGCCGAGCTCGACCAGCTCGTCGCGCAGCGCCTGGATACCCTGCAGCATTTGGCACCTGCTTTTGCCGAGGACTTCAAGTTCGACGGCATCGACGACGCCACGCTCTACACCCAGGCTTACGAGAACCTGACCGGTTCCGCACCTCGCGAAGACGCCGAGCCCGCCTACATCCAAGGTGTGGTCGAAGGCATCCTCGCTGCTCGCGTTGATTCTGAAGAGGAAGTCGACGAGGAGGAAGAGGACTCCGAGAGCGAAACCATCAATCAGGACTCCGCTGACCGCGAAGACAGCACCAACGCTCTTCGTGACGCACTGAAAGGTGCCGGTCGCGGTGCCACCAGCCCTGTTTCTGCCTACCAGGCCAAGCAGGCTGAGGCTTGGAAACGTCCCCTCACCGCCACCAAGTAAGGAGTCCCTTCAATGGCCGTAACTTTCACCCCTACCACTGTCACCAGTCCTTCTGGTGCTCAAGGCAGCTATCCGCTCGAGTTGACCGCTGGTCACGAAGGCATGATTGCTGATCTGCAGGCTTATGTGTCCCGCAGCTACTACAACCAGTCTGGTGCCGCTATTCCTTTCGGCTCCCTGGTTGCCACCGACAACACCCCCACCTCGAACGATCCGTTCGCGGTCGCCCTGGCCACCAGCGGCACCGGCGTTGTAGGTCTTGCCATTGACGGCATGACCTTCGAGGGCGTGAGCGGTTCTTCCTCTTACACCCCGAACCCCACCAACATCATCGCTGATGGTTCCTCCCGTATCGGCTACCCCGACACCCAGACCGTCAACGTCCTTTCCAAAGGTGTTGTCTGGGTGTACGCCACCGAAGCTATCGCCCTCGGTGATGCAGTGCGCTTCTACGGCGTAGACCACAACAGCACTGTATCGGGTGCTTATGTGGGCCGCTTTGCAACCACTGCTGTAGCCGCCAAGACCTTCGCTCTCACTGGCGGAGCTCGTTGGCTATCTGAAACCAGTGGCGCAGGTCTGGTACTCCTGGAGATTGACATCCCCGGGGTAACTTTCACCGCCGACACTTGATCACGGAGCCCCTCCAATGACTTCAGAAATCCGTAATGACGAGGTCGGTCTCTTTCTCGCCCGCGAACTGGAAACCATCCTGGCTCGCACCTTCGAGGTTGAGTACGCCGACATCAAATACAGCGCGATCATCCCCGTCTCATCCGAGGTGGGCAATGGCGCTGATTCCTACACCTATCGCGTCTTCGACAAGCAAGGCTCGATGAAGGTGATTGGCGATAAAGCCAAGGATCTGCCTCGGGCAGACGTGCTCCGTAAGGAGGTCACGCACCCGATCCGCTCCCTCGGTGGCTCTTTCGCCTACACCGTGCAGGAAACCCGCGCCGCCGCCATGGTGCCGGGCATGAACCTCGAGCAACGCCGCGCCAACGCTGTGCGGCGTGCCTACGAGGAGAAAGTTCAAGAGATCGCCTATTTCGGCGAGGCTCCTTCAGGCATGAAGGGCTTCTTCAACAACGATCAGGTGGACAAGCTTGTGCCGGACCATTGGTTCGACACTGCTGACATCACCACCGATGAGATGCTGCAGCTGCTCAACGAGACTCCTACTCGTCTTGTGCAGAACAGCAACATGAAGGAGATGCCCAACACGATGTTGGTGCCCTACGACGTGTATCGCGTCATCTCTACAACCCCACGCAGCACCACCTCCGACACCACGGTGATGGAGTTCTTCCTGCGTACAAACCCGATGATCACCGCTATTGAGCCCATCAACGAGCTCGAGGCTTCCAAGTCCGGTGGTTTCCTGTCGAAAGACAGGATTATCTGTTACGACCGCAGCCCTGACAAGCTGCAGCTGCACATTCCGCAGCCTCTCGAGTTCTTCCCCCCTGCGCGGCAGGAGCTTGAGTTCACCGTGGCAGCCCACGCCCGCATCGGTGGCATGTCCCTCTACTACCCTAAGAGCACGCTTGTGCTCGAAAAGGCCTGATAAAGGTCAGTAAGCTGATGCTTGCTTTTTGGCTCTTTCACCTCTGTAGTAATGATTCTCGTTTATCGACCTGAACTCGAAAGTCCTCCGATGGACAAAGAGTGCACGATTGGCTTCTCTTTCATTGAAGAAAGGGGGCAGCCATCAAACATCAAGGTCACGTCTGGAGTCAATCGTGATTTCCCCGAAGCCATTTGGGAGAAAATCAAGAACTACGATTACGTCAAGTCCCTGCTCAAACTCGGTGCACTCCGCATCGAGGACGAGGAAACAGCTGTGGTAGCTGCAGCTTCCCCAGCTGAAACTGACTCCCTTGCCGACATGCCTGTAACTCAGGCCATGAGTCTTGTGGAGGACAGCTTCGACGTTACCCAGCTCCGCCGCTGGGAGGGAGGTGAGCAACGCATCCGCGTCCTCAACGCGATTAACAAGCGCGTTGCGGCCATTTCGGAAGGTAAGGGCTGATGGCTGTCCCCACCTCAAGCGATTTTCTGACTCGGTTCCCCGAGTTCGGGGAGCTCACTCTCGCCATTGTCGAGGGAGCGCTCGCAGAGGCGGGGCGTGCCACCCCAGAAACGCAATGGGGTGAAGTCCACACCGAGGCTGTCAGCTATCTGGCGGCCCATAGTCTCTCCACCCGAGTGATGCAAGTCGGCCTTCAGGTCGGCAGTCAATCAGGGCAACCTTTAGGCACCGGTTTCAACGCCAGTCTTTATGGACAGGAGTATGAACGGCTGAAAGACACATTGCCTTTAGCTGGCTTCGCGCTGTAGCCATGGCTATTTCCGCCACCACTATCGCCAACTACGCCCCTTGGGGGAATGCTCAGCTGGCTTTCGAGGTCGGTGGGACTCAGATCAGCGTGGATCCAGCTACGGGAAACACGATTCAAACGTCTGAGACTGTCGAATACCTGGCAGCTCTAAACCTTGAAGCTCCTTCTTGGAATGGGCAGTCAGGTGCTGACAACTCTAGTTACAACTGCAGTGGTCGGTTATTAAGTCCTGCGCGTTTAGACACGCGGATTACCAATGGCAGTCAAGCTGAAGCCGTTATTAACGGCTATCACGGCCGTTTTGAGCTCGTTTTTGAGCTCAATATGGATAACGCTGCTTATCAGGACATTCGGCAATCCATTCAAGGCACATTTCGTGTAATCGGAGGTCCGAACAATGGCTAAGCGTCCGCTCAACAACCAGCTTCGCGCTGCCGCTGCCCAGGCAACGCAGCAGCTCGCTAGCTGGCTCGATACCCGCTTCACGGATGAGATTTCCGCCGCCAAGTGGGACTACCCCACCCCGCCACAAGTGCGGGACATCGTTGACACCGGCCGCCTCCGCGCCAGCCAGACGCGCGTCATCAATCCAGATGGCTCGATTACGTTCACCTGGCCTGTGGAGTATGCCGCGCAAGTCCACGAGGGCGGAGTCTCTACTTCTGGGCTCCGGTTCCCCGGGCGCCCTTGGACGAAAGTTCCTCTGGAGGAAGCCCCCGCACAGTTTCAGCGTTTCGTACAAGAGGCATTAAGGAGGCAGCAGCAATGACTGTCAGCACCGCATGCCCTCAGGTCCGAGATGTACGCACGACAATCGAGCGCTACATCCTGAACCTTTACGAGAGCGACGGAACCACTTTGCGTCCTGAGGCTGACTGGCCGGGGTACTACTCACTGCCTAATGGCACCCGTATCCCAGCGGTTTACGTCGTCGGGGTCTACATGGTGCCTTCTGACTGGGTAGTCACCGGTATCGAGTGCACGATTTCGGACATGCCTGAGATCACTTCACCCGGCTCTGTCGGAGCCGTTGTGTCCTTCGAGCGCTGGCCGATTCGTTTTACCAACTATGGCACGCAAAAGGGAACACGTATGACAACCACCCTGCTGGACATCAGCAGACGTTTGGCTCGCGTTTTCCCCCGGGACCGTGCTACCCCCACGCCCCGGACTGAGGCCACCTATGAGGCCTTGACGGTGTCCATTCTTGGACCCGTTCTCAACCCCCCGATCCCCTAAGGAGTACAAACCATGGCTGATTATGCCATCGGGCTGTCTTTCCACAAGGCTCACCGGACCCTTGTCCGCGCCGTGGACCTGACCCCACCCTGCCGTTATTTCGCTACGCGCGACACCGCCGGCCTGATTACCCTGCCCTCCCTTGACGCAGGCTCGAGATACGTCGAGATGCAAGGTGTGAGCAACACCAGCTTCGCCATCAACGACAACAACCAGGAGTTCCGTCTCCTGGGTGACGATGGCTGGGGTGATTCGCTGATCACCAGTTCCACGGTGCAGGCATCTGTGACTGCCTACTTCCTGAAGAACACAGAAACCCCTGCCGGCCAGAACTGTCCCCAGTTCCGCGGTGCTTACGAAGAAGGTTTCAGCCTCATCGAAAAAGCCCGCTACAACAAGGATTTCGAGATCTACGTCGAGTTTCTGAAGGAGCTCGGCCAGGCTTACGGTGAGTCCGGCAACTACATGTATGACTTCACCGGCTTCAACGCCGTGGTGATGAATTACAACGAAAACCTCACAGCCGAAGGTCTCACTGAGGTGACCTTTGACCTAATGTCCCGAGGACGTCCAGTATTTGGCCGTTATGACGCCGGCTCCACGCAGCTCGCCTTTGGTGGGGTGCAGTCCAGCTTGCTGTTCACTGCAGCCGGCTCCGGTGATCGCCGCTACGCCGTGGTTCCCGCAGCTAACGCGGACTCGATCGCTGTGACTGACGACCTCACTGTCACTTACACCAGCGACGGTGCGACTGCTCTCGCGCAGCTCAACCTGGGCCAAACCGATGGAGGTGGCTTCCGCCTCGAGGTTGCAGACACCGGCGTCCTTGCACCTGCCACTGTCACCTTGGGCGGTGTCGGGGGCAACGTGGTCACTATCAACCCCACTGCCGACCTGGCTGCTGACACCATCTACCGCCTCCGTGTGGCAGACGGAGCCATCAAGCAGGCCCTCGATGGCAGCGGTAACCCTTCTGCATCTGGTGTGCTCTTCTCACTTGAAGGTTTCACAAGCCTCTTCAAGACCGCTTAACCGTCAGACTGAGGAGGAGCCAATCCTTTAGCCCTGCTTTTGCAGGGCTTTTTTTTTTTTACGCAATCCGATGCAACACGACCTTCTGATGGACGCCGCCCACATGGTGTATGCGGTGAATTGTCAAGAACAAGACGACGCATTGCACTGCGGCGCCCTGTTCCTGGAACCCCTGATCCCATTCAAGTCTATACGCCTAGCGTATGAAACTGCTAGCGTTATGGTTGAATTGCCTGACGAGCTCGTTAATCAACCCGAGCCTTTCAGGTCGTGGTCCATCGATCTCCCTTTAGTCCATGTCTAAGTACGCGTCTCTGCTCTTTTCACCTGAGGAGTACCACGAGATTGGTCCTTTCCGGTTTCCGGTGTATCACGACCTCGTCCCGGGTGAAGCTAAGGGTATTGAAGCGATAGGTCGTAAACAATCCAAATCGACATTCCGTTCGCTTAAACTTGCTAAGCGTATAGCACAAGATAAGAAAATTACAACAAAAGAAGCAATTGAGCTTCTTGGTAGTTCTGATGAAGAGAATCAGGAGCTCCTGTACGATTATGCCAGCGAACTTGAAGAGCTACAGCGTGATTCGGTCGGTGCAGTAGAGCAGCAAATCGCTTTTGTTACGCTTTTCATGCAGTATCGCGGCGAAGCAAAATTACTCGGAAGTCCAGGCACTCGTACGAAGGATTGGCAAAAGCTCTCCGACTGGACTGAGGCCGACACCGAGGCGATTCCTGGACGCTTAATGGAGAAGATCTTCGAGCTGGTTACCTGGGAGCGCGATGGTTGGCCAAAGTCGGAGGGAAACGCCCCGGAGCCCGAAGAGCCGAGTTAAGCCCCGAGCAAATACTGAAGGATGCCGAGGACACGCTCCGGGCTCCACTGGCGGACTGGGACGCGGTCTATTTCCGAGTTCGGTCCTCTGCTATCGGAGGTGATTTCACCCCCGAGCGCTTTCTTCGTACTCCAATCAGCACAATTCGCTGGCTGCTGCGGCAGATCGACGACCATGACTGTGCACGTGCCAATACACATAGCGTGACCGCAGCGCGCCTCACCGGTGTGCTTATACAGGTTGCTCATGGGTTTTCCGGGTCTAAACGACCTGCACCCAAGATCCAGCCCCGCGAGTTTCTCCCCTTCCCTGATTGGAAGCCTGAGGCTGCTACTGCCGATGGCCCCGATGCGCCCACCAAGTTCATTCTGTCCGAGCTCGTTCGTACACGCCAGGTTCCTTTGCATGTCTACGCCGCGTTAGCAGCTAGCGCTTCCGATTCTGCGTAACATACGAGTAGCGCATAGTGTCTCGTGTCTGATTTCCGGCTCAACGTAATAGCTGACACTAAGGCTGCTCAACGTGGGCTAAATCAAGTAGCGCAGGTAGCGGATAAAGCCACAAGAGAGCGCAAGCTTAATATCGACTTACGCTCGCTTAATAAAGGGCTAAGCAGTGTCACCAGTGATATAAAATCAGCAACAAACAACATTAAAACATTTTACCGGATTAGTAAAAACGTTCCAGGTCTAAGTGACAAAGTTGAACAATTTGAAAAGCTAGCTAAGAGCTCCGCAGCAGCAGCTAAAACAGGTATTAACTTAAAAGAATCTGCAAAAGCAGGCAACATTCTTGCCAATAGCTTCCAGCTAGCCGCGTCTAAAGGCAACGCGTTGCTTACTGTACTCGCAAAATTAGGTCTTGCTACATTTGCAGTAAAAGAAGCTGTAGGCATTCTCCAGTCTGCATGGAACGGCTTTTTTAACAACACAATCGGTCGTGAAATAAAGCTGCGCGAGACTATTCTCAAAACACAAACAACACTCGCGTCTACAAATAAAGTATTCGCTAACGGTAAAGAAATCACAGATCCGTACCAAAAAATTGTCACACTGACTGGCGCAGTAAAGAAAAATGTTGATTCGATCCGAGAACGATCTATCGCGCTGGCTGGCGTCACCTCAAATGAGGTGATCGAGGTCTTTGGCATCGTTGCTTCTCAGGTAGGTCAAATAGGTGGCGGCCTAAAAGAAGCTGAGGATCTGGCGATTAATTTTGCTGCGGCACTGGGTACTTTTGGTATCCCTCTTTATCAAGCTCGTCAAGAAATTGGTTCTATTTTTCGTGGTGACATCACCGTGGATTCGTACCTAGCTAAATCACTAGGTATTACAAACGAAGATATTGCAAAAGCAAAAACAGCTTCTGGCGGAGTAGTCAAGTTCCTTGAAGAGCGCCTCGCCGCTGCCGTAGCAGGGCAAAAGATCGCTGCCGAGGGCTTCTCAGGTGTTGTCTCTAACATCGCCGATCTCGGGGAGCTGATCGGTCAGAACTTCGGGCGTGGGTTACTCGATCCATTACTTGCTGGTCTTTCCGCTGTCTTTGAATCATTATTTGGCATTCGCAAGCAGCTTTTTGCTATTGCTTCTGCGGCTGGAAAGCCTATTGGGAATGCCGGTCGCCTCGTTGTCGGACTCACTGCCGGCCGCACAGGTATAGGCTCCGGCGATCCGAGCAAAGCGGCTGCTGCAGCCGCCGATGTAGCGCAACGTGGGTTTACCAAGCTTGAAGAAGTCGCTCAACGCACTGTTGGTGCGCTGGCCCAGGCGATTGAGGCTTTAAAACCTACTGCGCTGATCCTTGTTGATGCGTTCAAAAACATTGCTGAAGCTTTCGTCAGGATCAAAGTCGGCACCTTTGAGGCGCTTGCGTCCGCCCTCGCTAATATCGCCAGCGTCGTAGGTGCGTTGGCCCCGAGCCTTGCGACCGTATTCAACCTCTATGCGCGCTTCCTCAACACCCCCATCGTCCAGTATTTCTCCGAGGTTGCTGCTGTTCTTGGTCTCCTCAAGCGCGTTGGTCTCGACGCGCTGACTCAATTAGCATTATTTGGTCGTTTTATTCTTAGCAGTGTCATCCCTGCGGTAGGTGGTTTAGGTACTACGTTAGGTGTACTTGTAGCTGCCATTGCAGCAGTAATTGTATCACTAGGTAAGTTAATACTTCTACTTGCTGGACTAGCTACAGCACTTGTAGGGCCAGCTACGATTATCCCGGCTGTAGCCGCTGCTCTTAAAGCGTTAAGCGGCGAACTATTTACTGTGGGTAAACAAGCAGTAAGTTCAGGCACTAAATTAAACGTAGCTGCTGCTAGCTTCCGTGGCCTTGGAGCCAGTGCTAAAGCCGCCGGTCTATCTATTATTAAGTCGCTGGGCTGGATAGCTCTCATTCAGGTGGGCTTATCCGTCCTTATAGACCTCTTTGGACGTTATCGACGCGGACAAGAAAATCAACGCTCGAACGATCGAGCAGTTGAAGCGCTACGTCGTTTGCAAACCACGTACAAAGATGTGGGGGATGAAGCTAGTAGTGCCACTAAAGCAGCTCGTGATTTTGAGCTAGCTATTGTCAATGCTAATTATAGTCGCAATATAGATAAGTTAGAAGAGGTACGCAATAAAATAAAAAAAGTAAAGGAAGAGCTTAAGCCCGGTATTCAGAGTTTCGGTGAGTTCTTGTCCGCCATATCTGGCTCCGAATTAGGGCGTTTTGAGGAACTCGCCCGTGCAAAACTGAAACGACTAGGAGCTGAAGAAGCCGCAATTGAAGAGCTGCTCAAAGGGGTAGATGCTAAACGTGATCGCGAACAGGGTGAAAAGGACGTCAAGCTCCTGGGCGACCAGCGCGTCAATCTCGAGAAAGAGATTTTTGAGCTCCGTCGCAAGTACGACAACGACCTATTCGGACAGCGCCAGTCTTTAGCCCAAAAAGAAGTCGAAATTTTCCGCCTCGCCGGCGCGATCCGCATCAAGCAGATCGAAAAGGCCAACGCCAAGCTTCTCGAAGGAGAAGAAGGTGCTTCTCGTGCTGCTCTGGAAGCCCTCGACAACTACATCGCCACCCGAGAGCGTGGAGAGCTTCAAATCGAGGCGGCCAAGAAGACACTTGTGATTGAGCTCGCAAATTTAGAAAAAAGCATCAGCGACTATCGTTACGAGACTGAGAAGAAGATCGCAGAACTTCGCAAAAAGTCCGCGGATCATGAGCAAAAATCTGCCGATGCGCGGCAACGGGCGGCCGGGGGTACTACACCCGCTGCCCCTGGTGTATCTGCTGGTTTCCTGGTTGGAAACACAGGGCGTAGCACCGGACCCCACCTTGACATACGAAGCCCAACCGGCAATAAGCAGGCTGTCATTGATGAGGCAACCGCCATCATCAAGGCTTGGCAAGGTCAGGGACTTGAATACATCCAGCTGAGCAATGCCAAGATCGATGTCAAGAACATGTTTGACGAGGCCGAGCTGCGTAAAGCACTGGCCCGAGAGCAGGAAGTGCACGGCAGGCGATCTGGTGGTGGTGCTATTGACATTGCTGTACCTTCTGGCACGCTCGTCCCTACACCTGTAGGGACGCCCTCTTTAATGTCAATAGGTGGTGCGGGCGGCGTCCAAGCTACTTCGCTTAAAACAGGCAATATTTTCCTTCACGGGAGAAGAGACTCGACAGCTAGCCCACTTGAGGGACAAGCTGCTCCTGCTAGCGGAAACCAGACAGCTTCCACTGCAAAAACTGAGCTTCCTGATGCAGCTGCTACTACGCAACGCTACGCCGAAGCTGTGCGTAACGTGGCTAGCGCCATGGACCGCGTACGTTTGTTGCAGGTTGCAATCACCGAAGCACAGACTGCGGAAGCCTTTGAGCGCATCGCCAAAGCAGCGTTCCCACAAGTTGCAGTTGAGCAGTACGAGGATCGGCTTGCAGAGCTCAAATTCACTTACGACGCAGTTTCAACCAACGCTGATGCTGCTTTCGCCCCAGCGCGCACCGCTCTTGAAGCGGAGAACATAGCTCAGATTGCAATTGCTAACCGCGAGCTGGATGAGATCAAAGCAGGGATCGCTAAGCGCGAACAGTTAAGTGAAAGCGAGCGCAAGCGTGCGATGGATGCCGTGCTGAAGCAGAGTGAGGTGTATAAGGCCGATCTCGAGAAAATTAACGAGCTGAAGCGCAAGGCGCTTGCCCTGGAAGAAGCCAAGAATTTCATTCAGCAGAGCGCGGTACAAGTAAGGGACATCGAGCGCGAAATCGAAAACCTTAGATTGCGTAACAGTTTACGAGCTGAAGGAGTCGCTCCCGAGCTGATTCAAGCCGAGCTTAAAAAGCTCGAAATTCGGCGGGAAATGAACCGCTTGTTGAAGCAAGCAACTCCCGAACAGCGGGCAGGTATCCGCGCTGCTGCTGAAAAGCAAGCTGCTGCTGTGGATGCTCGTGCTCAAGCAGCGCTTGAGCCTGGCGTCAAGATTGCCAATTTCATAGGGGACGCCAAACGGGAGCTTGAAGATCTCGAGGGGCTGGCAATTCGGGTCTCACAGAGTATTGGAGATGCTGTGGGTAGCGCTCTCACAGATGGCGTTGTGGGTCTGGTTGAAGGCACAAAGACAGCTCAAGAAGTCTTTTCTAGTTTTTTAAAAGACATAGGGCAGATCCTGCTTAGGGAAGCTGCGAAGATGATTGCAACTTATATCGCTATTGGTCTGGCCAAAACTTTTGCAGGCTTGGGTACACCTGTTGGAGGCCAAACTTCTTTACCTGGAACCAGTATAGGTTCAGGCGGCGGGGAAGTCACAAACATAGCCGGGAACGTATTCGGTACTTTAGGACCAAATTTTGGCATTAGGCAAAGAGCAAACGGCGGCCCAGTCAGCGCAAACATGCCTTACATCGTGGGCGAACGTGGGCCGGAGCTTTTTGTTCCGTTCCAGCAAGGCAATATCACGTCAAACGAAGACCTAGAAGCACAGATGCGTGACACCCGCTCTGCGGATATGGCATTTTCTAGCGGTA
>Ga0208428_1000266_pt1 | contig 26540 bp, 19 predicted proteins | sample DEB08_DNA_11_FD_184535 | JGI IMG/M metagenome (GOLD analysis project Ga0208428, IMG submission 184535) | Aqueous microbial communities from the Delaware River and Bay under freshwater to marine salinity gradient to study organic matter... | ecosystem: Environmental > Aquatic > Marine > Coastal ... | reverse complement strand
ACTGTGTTTGAACAATTAAAACAAGTAATAACAAACTTAGAGAAAGAATTTAATGCCGAGAAAGAAAAAAGCTAGTAATAGATATTGGACTAAAGTAACTGAATATTCTGTTGCTGCGTATAATCGTTCTAATGATAATCAAATATTAAAAGAAAAAATATATAGGCGATTTATTTATCCTGCTTTTATGAAATTATCAGAAAATTTAATTAATAAGATGAAATGTGATTATATCGATTCATCTTTCAAAGATCTACAAACTGATTTAGTTACTTATCTAACAATGCGATTAGATAAATTTAATCCGGCCGCAGGTAAAGCATATTCATATTATACAAGAACATCATTTAATTATTTAATTGCTGAAAATCAAAAAGGATATTCAAAGTTAAAAAAAGAATCTGAACCTATAGATGTTGATGAAGAAAGAAATATTCCAACAGAAATGCATAATATGGAAATGCAAGAACTTTTAAAGTATTTTATGAATGCGTATGTTGAATATTGTTATGATAATATAAATAGAATATTTACAAATCAGTCTGACATTCACGTAGCTGATTCAATATTACATTTATTTGAAAATCGTGAAAATATAGAGCAATATAATAAAAAAGCATTATATGTATTTATACGTGAGCGTACAGGACTTCAAACTAATAATATTACTAAGGTAATTAAAGTCTTAAAACAAATATATACAACAAAATTCAAAGAATATGAACAAAATGAATTCGTGAATTTACCCTTTTAATATTTATATTTAAAAGGATCGTATAATGGATATTAAAGAAGAATTATTTAAAGGAGTCAGTTTTTCTGATTTAATGTCAAATGTTTATCATAATTCTAAAAAGAAAGATAGACAAATAAATCAGTTAATATCTCAACTGCAACCTTTAATAAGAAATGCATCTGACGCTACTATAATAGTTCCTTTAATTAAAGAATATTTAGACGTAGCAGTAAAAAATGATGATCATATAGTTAAATTAACTGCTATCACTCAACGTTATATTTCAACTACTCAGACTATATCTGGAGAATCATCACTATTAAGTGAATCTGAAAAGAAAGAATTATTAGGTATGGCATCCAAAGAATTTGAAGATGAATTAACCGAAGAAATAGAAAAAATAGATGCAGAAGATAAAGAATTACAAGAAAAAATTCAGAAAGCTAAAGATTTAGTATCAGGAGAAAATAATGTCTAATTCATTTAGAGTTGTATTTGAAATAGCTGAAGTAATTGACGTTGAACAAATTCGCACTGGCGAAAATCAACAAAATTTATATTCTGTTTCTGCAGAAATATATAATACTAGTACAGTTCAACATGATGTACAAGTAAGACCTGCTTCTATTAATATGCAAACTCCGCCAACCGTAGGCGAAATAATTTTAATATTTAATGGACCTAATCAATATAGTGGACAAATAAACACAGAATTACAATGGTATTATTTATGTACATTACCAATTCAATCTTCTATATATAAAAATGTTTTACCTAGTACCGAAGGATCAAACGTTACAGATAATGTATTACCTGATAAAATAATTAACCCATTACAATCATTTGCTGGTGATACTTTAATTCAAGGAAGATTTGGAAATTCTATACGTTTAGGAAGTTCTCCAATATCAAATGATATATCCCAAACTTCTATTTTACCAAATTGGTCTGGTAATGGTTCTATGAATAAATTAAATTCTGATCCTATAATTATATTATCAAATACGTCTGGTCACACTTCGAATAGTGAAGAAGATCCATATGGAAGAAAATATACGGTTGAAAATTTAGATACTGATGCATCTTCTTTATATTTAACAACAACCCAACGATTAACTACATTAAAATTAAATAAAAATACTAATAAATCTGGCGGATATTTAAATTATGATAAATCCCAACTAATTGGAACTGCAGATAGAATTACATTAACTTCAAAATCAAATAATATAATACTAGATTCATCAAATCGAATAAGTTTAAATGCAAATGAAATATTATTAGGAGATGAAAGCGCTACAGAACCAATGGTTCATGGAAAAGAATTAATAACAATATTAGGTTTAATAATGGATGAAATTGAAGGAGGAACATTTGGTAGTGGAGGAATATATTCACTTCCAGCGTTAGGAAAAATATCTCAAGCTAGACAAAAATTATCAAAATTAACAAGTAAAAAATACTTCATGAAAAAATAAAAGAAAGTTATAATTATGCCAGTAACATTTCCATTAAATAAAATACCCGAAATACCTCCTAGAATAACTTCATTTGCAGTTGATACAATAGTAGATTTTTTAAATAAAATTATTGAAAAATTATTAACATTGGTTGATGAAGCTACAAAACTAGAAGATAATTGTGCATGTGATGATCCTAGAATTCAAGATTTAAAAAAATCATTAGAAGATGTAATGGAATTAATTAAAAAGTTACAAGAGCTAATACCAAAAATTCAAGAAATGATTGATTTATTTAAAACATTAGCTGATATTGCTACAACTGTAAAATCTTCTTTATATTTAATACCAGTTGTAGGACAAGCTATTGCCGGAGCAGATTTAAGTATGGTACAAACAATGACAATAGAAAATGCAAAAAAATCTTTAGAACAATTACAAACAATTCCATCCAGATTAAATATTGGAATTGATTTAGCAGTTCAAGAATTAACAAAAGTAGCTAATCGTTTAGCAGAAGCATGTAGTGGAGCAGAAGATATTAATAATGATGTTTTAAAAGTACCACAACAAGTAAAAGACTCAATTGATAATTTTAATCGAGATAATAATTTTTATAATGATCAATTAGATAGTGAATTTTATCAATTAAAAAATGTATCTATAGATGATTTAGACGACAGAGCAAATTCAATACGTGAATTAATTGATCAACAACGTGACTTATTAACATCTTTACAAGAAGCGCCTTCAAAAGTTTTATCTGGAGCGGGACCTCCGAATAATGATTTAGGTAAATCAGGAGATTATTATGTAGATATATCTTCAAATCAAGTTTATGGACCAAAATTAAATACAGGATGGGCGTAAATTTATATGTTTAATATTTATAATAAAAAGAAATAATCATGAAACAAGAAAAATTTATTAATGTACTAAAAAAAGTTATAAATGAAGAAGTTAGATCTGTTATTAAACAAGAATTAACTGAAATATTACAATCGGGATTACAATCAACAATTAATGAATTACAAGAAACAAAACAAGAAAAAGTTGAAATACCAGTTAAAAAAACAACTTCAAATAATAATCCAAAATTTAAAAAAAATAAATTTTCTGATATATTAAATGAAACTAATAAATTAACTGAAACAAAATCTTCAGCTGATTATGCTTCTTTAATGTCAGAAGATATTATAATGACTTCTAAAGATGCACAAGGATTTAATTTAAATAGACAAACAACTAATTCTATTATAAATGATCCAGAAACAGGAAAAACAATGAAAGTTGATCCTATTGTTGCAAAAGCAATGACTCGAGATTATTCAGCTTTAATGAAAGCAATTGATAAGAAAAAAGGCAATGGCATACCGGTTTGAAAATAACAATATATTAGAAGAAAATAATATAGCTATAGGAATAAAATTTCCATTTAATGGACGTAGAATTTTCAACTCTACTTATACTACGTTAGAACAATCTAGTAGCAATATTAAAAATTTATTACTTACTGGTCGTGGAGAACGTTATGAATTAAATGAATTTGGAACATTATTAAAATATCTTTTATTTGAACAACAAACCGATGAATTAAAAATTGCAATTGATGAAGAAATTAGAAATTCTGTTAGTAGATGGTTGCCATATATTAATATTGAATCTATCAATATAATATTTAATTCTCCAAATAATACATATATTAATGTTAAAATAACATATCGTGTTTCAAATATAGAAGCAGAACAATCATTAACGTTATCATCAAAAAATGATAATACTATAACAATTGACTCGTAAGGATTTATAAATGGATGTAGTAAAAGACGTAAAATATTTAAATAAAGATTTTAATCAGTTTAGAAAAAATTTAATAGAATTTACTAAACAATATTTTCCAAATCAATATACTGATTTTAATGAATCATCTCCTGGTATGTTATTTGTTGAATTAGCAGCATATGTAGGCGATGTATTATCATTTTATACTGATACCAATTTAAAAGAATCAATATTAAATCAAGCTCAAGAACGTGGAAATATTATTAATTTAGCTAATATGCTAGGATATAAACCGTTAAATTCTGTAGCATCTCATGTAAATTTAAATGTATTTCAATTAATTCCAGCAAAAGGATCAGGTGCATCTAATCAACCAAATTATGATTTTGCATTATCAATAGCTCCAGGTATGCGTATTAAACAAGAAAATGGCTCTGCAGAATTTAGAACTTTAGATGTTGTTGATTTTAATTTATCTTCATCTTTAAGTCCTACGGAAGTTACAATATATGAAATTGATCCAACTACAAATGAACCAATATATTATTTATTAAAAAAACAAACGCAAGCAGTATCTGGAACAATTAAATCAAAAAAGTTTACATTTGAATCTCCTAAACAATATGATAAAATAGTATTACCAGATTCAAATATAATTGAAATAATTTCTATTAAAGAGTCTGATGGAGATATATGGACTGAAGTTCCATATTTAGCTCAAGATACTGTATTTGAAGAAGTATTAAATATAAAAGAAAACGACCCAGATACATATCAATATCGTGATTCTTCTCCATATCTTTTAAAAATGAAAAAAGTTTCAAAAAGATTTATATCTAGATTAAGATCAGATGGAAAACTAGAATTACAATTCGGAGCAGGAGTAAGTAGTAATAATGATGAAGAAATTATTCCAAACCCCGCTAATGTAGGAAATGGATTACAACAACTAAGAAAAAATGTAAATGTAGATATAGATCCTTCTAATTTTTTATACACAAAAGCATATGGAGAAGCTCCTTCAAATACTACATTAACTGTTACATATACTATAGGAAACGGTATATCAGACAATATTGAAAGTAATACAATTAAAAAAATTGACTTTATTGAATTTAATGACGATCCAAATTCAACAGCTTCACAATCAATGATGAATTTTGTTAAATCCAGCGTTACCATAAATAATGAAACCCCAGCTCGTGGAGGTAAGTCTGCAGATTCATTACAAGATATAAAAAATAATGCAGCTGCAACTTTTGCAACTCAAAACAGATTGGTAACAAAACAAGATTATATAGTTAGATCATATTCAATGCCAGCAAAATTTGGAAGCGTTGCAAAATCATATATAGTACCAGACGATCAAATAACACAAAATGATTTAGAAGATACAAGAATACCTAATCCATTAGCAATGAATTTATATGTATTGGGATATAATGAATTGAAACAATTAACAACATTGAATACTGCTATTAAAAACAATTTAAAAACATATTTAGACTACTATAGAATTTTAACAGATGCTATTAATATTAAAGATGCATTTATTATTAATTTTGGAATTGACTTTGAAATAACAATTCTTCCAAATTATAATTCTAATGAAGTTTTACTAAATGCAATTGACACATTACAAAAATATTTCGAAATAGATAAATGGCAAATCAATCAACCTATAATAAAGTCAGAAGTAATGAATACATTAGCTAACACAGATGGTGTTCAGAGCGTTGTAGGATTAAACTTTAGCAATTTATATAATACAAATCAAAATTATTCTGGTAATGTTTATGATTTAGAGACTGCAACAAGACAAGGTATTATTTATCCTAGTTTGGATCCTAGTATATTTGAACTTAAATTTCCTAAAAAAGATATTAAAGGAAAAGTAACAACATATTAACATGAAAATATTTATATAAAATTATGGCACTAACATTATCAACATCGGGAATAACTAATTCAGGAACAATTCAGGCTGCTCATGTATCACAATCGATTGATGCATTAAAAGGTACTCATGCGTATAATTTAACTCCATCCGGATCGTTTACGTTTACAGGAGATACTGTTTTCAATGGTACTATATCAGGGAATAAATCAAAAATAATTACTTCCCAAGTTTCGGATGATTCGACCATAACATTTAATGTAAATGGTGATTCAACTTCTACATATGTATTAACAGTTCTAGATGATGGTAATCAAGGTTCAAATGGAATTGGATTTCAATTGCCTAGACCAGCTACTATAACGCCTGGTACTGCGTATAAAATTATAATTGGACTAGTGGGTGATGATGTTGCTAGTCCAGCGACATTAGCAAGACCAGTTACAATCTTTGTTGAGAGTTCTGATCGAACTGCCTTATTCAGTATTCTTACTGTTAATAGTACTACGGCACTTAGCCGAAGTAGTGGACCTTTTGTTCAAATGGAAATAGCAGCTTCTAGAAGCTTTACTGGAGACCAATATGATTTGATATGTGATGGAACATATTGGCACGTAACAGGAGTAATTGGAGCACCTAGTGTAACATACTCAAATTAATAGAAAATAAAAAATGTTTAAAATATTATATCCATCCCAAGACACATCAATATTTGAAGTTGCTAAAACATTAAATACTGGGCTAGATGAAATTCTAGAAATTGGTAAACGTGATACTACAGGTGGAACATCTTATTCTAAATCTAGATCACTAGTAAAGTTTGATTTAACTCAAGTTAATTCAGCATTATCAAAGTATAGTGTTAATATCGAAGATTGTAAATTCTTTTTGCAATTATACACAACTCATGCAGTTAATTTACCATCAACATATTCTGTAGAAGCTAAAATTTTAGGAAATGATTGGGATAATGGATTAGGTTTTGTTAATTCAAATCCTATTATAGAAGAAGGCTGTACATGGTCTTATCCTATATCTGGAAGTAATTGGACATCTGGATCACAAAATCAAGAAATAGCTAACGGAAGTAATTTATATATTAAAGGTATTGGTGAAGGAGGAAGTTATCTAGAAGAGTCACCAAATACTGGATTACAATTAGTATTTTCACAATCATTTTCACAAATTACAGATTTAGATACAGCTGCTAGTACAAGAAATACTGATTTATATATGGATGTAACATCTGCAGTGAGAATCTGGCAATCTGGTTCATATGGTGTTACTGTTCCAAATTATGGATTTTTAATTCAATTTTCTGATGCTACTGAAGCAGCTGATAATAAACATGGTTATGTAAGATTCTTTAGTAGAGAAACACATACAATTTATGTTCCAAAATTATTAATGTTATTTGATAAATCTTCTTTTGCAACAGGATCATTAGAACAATTTAATATTGAATCATATAAAATATATACAGATTTACAAAAAGAATATTTAGATACAAGCGTAAATAAAATTCGAATATTTGTTAGAGATAGATATCCACAAAAATCTCCAACTAATTTATTTCCAGAAACAGCTGTTAAATATTTACCATCAGGATCATTATATTCAATTAGAGATGCTGCAACCGAAGAAGTAGTTATACCATTTAATGATACATATACTAAAATTAGTTGTGACTCAACTAGTAATTTTATAAATTTAGATATGTCTGGATTAATGCCTGAACGATATTATAGATTAATGTTTAAAATTACATCTGGTATATATGATGAGTTTATAGAAGATGACTTCTATTTTAAAATAGTAAGATAATATGTTAATACATCGATTAAAATTATATCCTAATCAGTCTCAAGGCGGATCATATGCAGCTAATTCAGGCGGATCTGGTCCTCAACCAACAGGTAATGGTTATACTCCTGGCGGTGAATATCTAGATGGAACTGGAGCTGATTATGTAGGTCCATGGCATTCGCATTCGAATGGTGTTATTACAAAAGGAACAATTCAAACTCATACTGATATTTCTAATGAAGATGTATTATTTCCAATTATTACGCCACCGCCACCACCGCCACCACCAAATGTACCTAACACTACCGGACCATCAAATGTCTCTCCACAAACAATACAAATTCCAACTCCTCCTCCCAGCGGCCCAGCTGGTGCAGGAAGAACAGGAACAAATACTCCTAGCAATGCCGGACCAATGTTTTTACCTGGAGCAATTACTCCTCCGATGCCTCCACCGGTTGCAGTTTATCAAGCTCCTCCATTTGTAGATACAAACATACAACAAGAATATATTGAAAAAGGATTAACATTTAAATCAAATAATAAATTTATCAATCAAAGAAATGCAGCTGGTAATTTATTATTCGAAGAAAATTCTCAAAATAATCAAAATTTAATTATAGAGCCAGCGATCGAAACATATACTAATAAATCATTTATTGAAGCAGTTGATACACAATTTAATTATTTTAAATTTCCTGCTAGAATTGGAGTCGACTCTACTTTAGATTTAACATTTAATATGGATTTTGATATTGAAGACACAGGTACTGATCCAATAACTGGATTTCATATATTAAATCCAAAAGATGCATCAGGCAATGATATTGGAGATTATGTAACAATGACTATTTCATATACATCTAATTTAAATCTAGAAGTAATGCCAATTGATAAAACTTTAGATGGCGCTCCTATAGACAAAGATTTATCGGCTTTTGTATTAACACCATCAAAAATAAAATATGTTAAAGAAGGAAATAAAGCAATTAAAATTGTTGCAGCATTTGTAGGGAGACCACAAAATAATACCAATACTAATGTTACACTTATATTATATAGAAAAATGCCAGTAGTATATAGAAATTGGCCAAGTAATGCTAATGCTAATAATGTATATAATAATCCAATCGCTCAAAGAGGTTCTGCACAACTAGGAGGAGGTAGCTCACAAGATCATAATGACACATATATACCTCTACAATTAACTTATATAATAGATCCAAATGATATGGTAGAATATGATCAATATGGTTTTAAATCCAGCTCCACCGGTGCTGCTTGGTATTTAAGACAAAGTGTTAAATTTGATATTTCAATAATAGATGATCCAGGACCTGGAGGATATGGTAAACAATAATGTTAAATCAATATTCAAATATAGACCAAATTTTAAATTCAAAAGAGTCATTAAATGCTCGTAGATTAGATTCTGTTGATTATGATTTATTAGATTATCCGGATTATAGAATTAGTTATAATGCTCAATTAAATTCTACATCTACTCAAAAAGTTGAATTTCATGTATATTCTAATGACACATGGATAACAGGTAATCATTCTATACAAGCTTCTAGTTTAAGTCCTAATATTAGAGATACTGAAACAGATACTTTTATTACATTTCCATTTGCTTCATTAGATATTAATTTATATTCAGAATTTAATTCGTTAGGATTAACTGCTGGTAATTTTAGAATTGTTTTAAACTTTTTTGAAAATTTAATTGGAAGTTATGACAATCAATATTTAAAAGTATCAGAAATATCTCCAGATCGTACAGAAGTAAAATTAACATTAATTGATAAAAGCAATCAATCAGCATTAACTCAATTAGTTAATTATATTGATGATGTTAAACAAACGCAATTAAATGACAATATAGTAAATCCTAATGTTACTGAAACATACTTATTAAATTTTAGTCAAAATAATTGTATACAATTTGTTAATAGTGTTGTTGTTGGAGAACATTTGTATGTAAAACTTTTAAATCCATTACCATTAGATATTGATTTAAAATTTAAATGTTGGGTAGTACAAGAAAAAAAATTACCATATGTTGATACTGTTGAAATAACACCAGAAATATTATCGGCGACCCAAGAAACTTTAGCTGGACCAAATTGGCAAGCAAATACAAATGCAACAGATATTTCAACAGAAACAGATTTAAAATCTTGGAATGATTTATTAGGATCATCGATTCAAACGTCACAACAGATAATTGATTCATATTTTTCAGGATCGTTATCTGGAATAGACTTAAATATAGATTATTCTGATTTCAATAATTTTATATTTTATAGTTCAGCTACGGAAAGATTAGCTAATTTTAGATATAAATTAGGATTAATTGAAACATATACATCACAATCTGCAATTGTTTCAAATATTAATAGTGCTATTAGTACAACTAATGCAAATGATTATACAAATTTAAAAACTAAATTAATTTCTGGATTTGATGAGTTTGAAAAATATCTTTACTATGAGTCTTCTTCGATACTATTTACTCATGATCAATATAATAGTATAGATGTAAATGTTTCAGAATTAACAGGAAGTTATATACAACCAGCTCCAAAAAGTAATTCTACTAAACCATATTCATTGATGTCGGTTACTAGTAGCAACTTTGTTAATTGGTATGATTCATTATATAATTCAGCTGAATTGTATGATAGCTATAATACTAATGTTTTAACAAATGGTATTCCGGAATTTATTAAATTTGATTCAAATAATTCTGATATGATTATTTTTGTTAATATGTTGGGACATCATTTTGATATTTTATATACATATATTAGATATTTAACAAAAATATATAATCGTGATGAACACCCAAAACGAGGTGTTCCTAATGAATTATTATTTCAAGTAGCAAAACAATTTGGATGGAATTTATCTATAGGAAACCAAGGATCAGATTTATGGGAGTATTTATTTGGAACTGATGAACAAGGAATTCCTATTACAGGATCATTGTCAGTAGGAGATCCTGCAGTTTCAAAACGTGATACTACATATGGTATTTGGAGAAGAATTGTCAATAACTTACCATTATTATTAAAATCAAAAGGTACAAAACGAAGTATACGAGCAATGTTATCATGTTATGGTATTCCTCAATCTATGATATCTATCAATGAATATGGCGGTCCTAGAATAACAAGAGCTCCAATTTATGAAACAAATGAATTTAATTATGCATTAGATTTAATTAATAATACATCCGGCACAGTCACTGTAGATTATACTAGGCCAATTCGCTCTGTAGAACTAAGATTCCGAACAGATAATGTATTAACTAATCCTTCGGTACCATCTACTATGAATTTATATTCAATAGGTGGAAATAATGTTACAATTGATTTTAATAGCGGTACACTTGGAACATTAAGAATTAATACAACTGCGTCTGGCTTTATTGAATGTTTTGATGGAGAATATATTAACACATTACTTCGAAGTGGTTCAAATGGCACATTAGAACTATTAGCACAGCGATCTAAATATGGAAAAATTATAACAACGGTTTCTGCATCTATTACGGGTAGTTTGCCAAATACAGGTACTATATCATTAGGATTAAATCCAGGTGGCAATGCTGGTACCAGATTACAAGGACAACTTCAAGAACTTAGATTATGGACTTCAAGTTTAGATATAAATCCATTTTCAAATCATACAAAAGCGCCAGGAGCATATGATGCAAATTCTGATGCATATGAAGAATTAGTTGCAAGATTTCCGTTAAATGATAAAACTAATCATACTTTAACTTCCAGTTTACAAGGAGTTGAACCAAATTCTTCAACAATATCTGCATCTTTTACTGGATGGTCATCATCAGAACCATATGACTCGCAAGAAGAAACATATTACTATGATGCAATTTCTGTAGGAAATGATACATTAGATGATAATAAAATACGAATTGAATCAAATAATTTAATTTCTGGATTATCTCCGGATTCTAGATCTGAACAAAGTCAATTTGATAAAGCACCATTAGATTCATCTAGACTAGGAATATTTTATTCTCCTCAGACAATGATTAATGATGATATAATTGCACAATTAGGATTTGTTAATTTAGAAGATTATATAGGAGATCCTGCAGATCAAGATGCAAAATCATATCCTGCATTAAAGAAATTTTCTGAAACATATTGGAAAAAATATTCTGAAAAAAGTAATATAAATGAATATTTGCGAGTTTTTAGTTTGTTTGATTTATCATTTTTTGGTCAAATTGAACAATTACTTCCAGCTCGTGTAAATAAAGTAACTGGATTATTAATACAACCTACATTATTAGAACGAAGTAAAGACTCTACAAAAACAGGATATCTACAGCGAAGCAATGAAACATATAATGCTAATTTGATTGTTTCAACGGAAACACAAAATATCACATCTTCATATGAATTTATAGATTCAGAATTAGTTGTAAATTCAGAAGATCAAAATATTATGTCTGGATCTGTAGCAAATGACTATGTAGCGTATTTAACTAGTAGCACTTCATATACAGCAACACCATATTCATATAATATAATATATCGATATAGTGGATCATGGGTTACAGGATCTAATCCATATTGGGAATCTGAAGCAATATTACCAACAATTACCGGGTCAAGAGTTTCTAGTATATTCAAAACAATGATTCAATCTTCTAGTACAACACCTAGTAGTGGGGGAGGATATGGATCTGGAACATATGGATCTTCTACATATGGAAGTTCCGGAGCTGTGAGTTCTGGGGTAACGCAATATTTTAATTTAACTGGTTCATTTGCCGAAGTTCAAGATTTTAGTCCTATAGGAATGGAAAATGCAAGATTTAATGGATCTAAATTGATTGGAAAAGATTTTAATATTGAACCGACAAGATTTACTGGTAATTTTAAAACAATTGACGGAGGACCAGTTGTAGAGTTTTCTGAAGTTAATCCGAATAATATTACAGTTAGTACTCCGAGTAGTGAAGGTTCGTTTAAAGTAGAAAAAATACGTGAACGTAAAACTAGAAAAAGAAAAAGAAGATCTGGAGAAGAACCAGAAGAGTTTTTTAAATAAAAACAACAAAAATTTTATAAGATAATATTTATTAAAAATAAAAGGTATATACAATGGGATATTTAAATAATAGTACAATTACAGTAGATGCTATTCTAACCAAAAAAGGAAGAGAGCTATTAGCAGCTGGTAGTTCTGATTTCAATATCACACAGTTTGCATTAGGAGATGATGAAGTAGATTATGGACTATGGAATATTAATCATCCATTAGGATCAAGTTATTATGGAATATTAATAGAAAACATGCCGTTAGTAGAAGCAGTTCCTGATGAAACTCAAGCATTAAAATATAAATTAGTTACATTACCAAAACAAATAACAAGAATTCCTGTTATAACTGTTGCAAATCCATCAATTACATTACAAGCTGCCGGAGACACTGCAGTTATAACGCCAAATACAAGTAATTTTGCGTCTGGTAATTCTACATTTGGATATACAGCAATACTAGCAGATAGTACAATTGCTGATATTAGTGTTGTTCAACCATTGGCTAATCCAGGAACGTTGCCAACTACCCCAACTGCAATTGGTAATAATGCAGATGCACAAAGTATTGCGGTAGCAGGATTTGCATTTCAAATTACAGCTAAAAATCTTTTAGAAGATAAAACCACAACTGTAAATATTATTGCAAATGAAACAGGTGGTAGTACAACTGTAAATGTAACTGTTAAGAAACAAACAGTAGCAAGTAATGAGACTATAGCAAGTAGTGCTCCTACTTTTTAAGCTTAAATTGGAATTAATAAAATGAAAATAATAAATAAATTAAAACAATTACCAAATCAAAAACAAGATGGCACTTTACCTACGGTTAGCACATCTGGAGAAACATATTCTAGATTTAATGTTGCTGAAGATGTTGTTTCACAACAAAAAGAGACAGTAACTGCAGGATTATGGAGTGGAGGTATTGGAACATTAACTACATTTTTTGCTTCAAATGTACAAACAGTATCACAAAAAAGACATTATGTAGACGTATTTGACGCAGCAACATCGGATGAAACTAGAGCAGTACAATTTGCAGTGGCATTTGGACATGTAGATGGAAATGGTTCTTCAAAATTAGGCACACAAGAAAGTCCAGCTTCAAAAGCAATTTATGCACAATATAAACAATTATTATTAAATAAAGATGCATCTAGATTTGTAACAGCGGGATCTGGTAGTACTGATTATATTTATGCTATTAATATTGAAAGAGCAAGACAAAAAGAATCAATTGATTTTGGTAACTGGGAAATTCCTTTACAAAATATAACAACACATACTCAAAATGCAACAGGAAGTGTAACTGTAGGATCTAATAGAATTACATTAATAGATGACTCTTCAATAGTTCCTGGAGGAACAACAACTGAATCTGGTGTTGTATATAATATTGTATCTGGTAGTATTGATAATGGAGTACATAACACAACAAATCCTGTTTATTATGGATTATTTTATCCATCTCATGGAGTAATGATATTAGATGGAAAAATGTTAGATCAACAATTGGGATTTTCAACTAATTTAACTGCTTCTAATGCAGCATTATCTGAAGGTAATAATCATTATTTATTATTTAATTCTATATCTGGATCAGCTGCAGCTGCAGGTGGCAATGTAGGATTCGAAGCTAGAAATGAGCAGGAAATTACAAGTACACATTATTTTGTAAGAGTTAAAAATGGTAGTTTTAATTTTTCAAATAATCCTTCATATGTAACTGGGTCAGTTGGAGATTTTAAAAATTCTTCTTTTGTTGGTAATCCTAAATCATATGTTACAACAGTTGGGTTATATAATGATAGTAACGAATTATTAGCAGTAGCTAAATTAAGTAAACCATTATTAAAATCATTTTCAAGAGAAGCGTTAATACGTGTTAAATTAGATTTTTAATAATATCATTGAATTTAAGCCCGTTATATTTATATTAAAGATATAACGGGTTTTTACTAGTATGGCGAATCAAACTTCAGATATAACAACATATTATGGCGCTCCACCAACAGTATTTAAAAAAATAGATCCTGTTAATTATAAAGTAAATGAATTTGAAGCAAATAAAACTTTTTCTTTTACATCAGCTAGTGCTGAATCAAATAATTTTATACCATTATTAGGAATTTATCAAAGAACATTGCCTAATGTTTCTGCTAGTGCTATATTTACTGCTCCATTAAATTCAAATGGCACATATCAATTTCAAACATATTATTCAATTAATCATTTATTTTACAAATATAAAAATGAACCTACAAAAACTTTTGGTCCTACTGATTTAAATAAAACTTCAAAATTTTTATATCAAAGTGCGTCTGTTTTTAGTATACCGCAAATTAAATTTGGAGAAGGAATTAAACCAGATTCATTTACATATGTTTCTAGTTCAGGATTAACGTTGAATTCTGATAGATATGGAAATATATTTGATACAAATATTAATACTAGATCATTTCCTTTACAAGAAACATTTTATGAGGGATTTAATGAATATTTTGATTTAACAAGAATTCCGTACACATTATATAATAATTTAACATTTAATACAGGTGTAACTACTAGTAATGGACAACAGTTACCAATTGGACTTTCTGCATTATTTACTGGTTCTAGTTTTATTGAAACAGAATTGAATGGATATTATGATAAAGATCATAATTATGCTATATCATTTTATATAAAACCAAATGCATCTGAATTTGGCTCTGGACAATTAATTATTGGAAAAACTAATACAATATCAAATCAGCAATACCCATTTAAAATAGAATTATCTGGGTCTGGTAATTTGAAATTTACCACACAAGGATCAGAAAATTTAATTGCTGAAATTACATCATCTGGATTAAATACTAGCACATGGAATCATGTTGTATGTCAAAAAAGTGGAAGTTCATTAGAATTATTTATTGATACTATAAAAAATAATTCCGGAAGTTTTGATTTTATTACTACTCCTATTGATAGTCTAACAACATCATCTATTTATATTAATAATAATGATAATTTATCAATTGGTGGTTATCAAAACGATTTAATTGGATCAAATTATTTAAATTCATATTTAGATGAAATACGAATATATAATAAATCATTATCACAAAATCAAATTAATTCATTAGGTAATAGATCAGAAAATGCAAAACAAATATTACAAACAAATCGTGTTGGTAATGTTTTTGATAAATCTGGATTTTTTATTATTTCTAGTCCAAATTATCTTTATAAAGATTTAATTAATTCTGATTATACATTAACATATAAAAGTACTGTTAGACGATTTGAACATTCTGTATTTTTAACAATTGATTCAGGAGATTTTAACGCAACATTGAATCCCACTACATTGTTAGATGATAACGTTAATATGAAATCGTTTGCAACTGGGAGTGCATTTAATCCTTATATAACTACAATTGGTTTATATAATGACAAAGGACAATTATTAATGATTGGAAAAACAGGATCTCCTATAAAAAATAGAAATGATATTGATTTAAATTTTTCTTTGAAAATAGATTTAGATAAACCAAAAGTAAATTTGTAAATGATTAAATTAAAGAATATATTAAACGAAATATCAGAAGAAGAAGCTGATAGATTATTATCTAAAATAAGAAATAAAGAATTATCATTTTTAGCTCAAGGTGATAACGGAAAAGTGTATTCTATTAATGGTGAAGATTTATTATTTAAAATAACAACAGAACCAGAAGAAACAGCTGTAGCTGATGTTATTGTAGGAAGACCAAATGAATTTGACGCATTTATTCCTGTACATTATTCAGACTCTCAAAAAAATATGTATATAATGAGTCAAGCTTCAAATTTAACAGATAATTTAAAATCTGAATTAAATCGTTATTATAATGATTATAAAGAATATGCTAGAAGTCAAGGATTAGAAACAAGTATATTTAATTTTTTAAATACAGAAGCTTCTAGAAATTATTCTCCAAGAATTATTACATTTTTAAGAGCATTAGAACAACAAGTTAAAAAAACCGGAATTGGAGACTTAGAATTATCATTAGATTTTAGACCTGAAAATATCATGTTATGGAATGGTAATTTAGTTATGATAGACTGGTAAAGGAAAGTTATGAAAAATCATTGGCACTCTAATAATAAACAACGCCAAGCAGCATATAAATATGGATATAGATCTGGATTAGAATTAAAAGTAGCAGATCAAATTAAAGAATCAAAATATCCAGTAAAATATGAAACAGAAACATTACAATATATTGTTCCTCAAAAAAATTCAAAGTATACACCTGATTTTATTTTTACAAAAAAGAATGGTAACACAATGTATATTGAAACCAAAGGAAGATGGACAAGCACTGACAGACAAAAAATGAAACATATTTTAGCATCTCATCCAAATATTGATTTGAGAATTATATTTCAAAATCCAAATCAAAAAATCTCAAAAGGTTCAAAAACTACATATGAAATGTATGCAAAAAAGATAGGAATTGAATATGTAGCAAAAAAAGAAATGCCAAAAGAATGGTTAGATGAATGTTGTAAAGAAGGAGAAACACCAGTTACAACAAAATTTTTTGCATTATGATTGGATCTTTGAAAAATATTCATTATTTTTTTAATGTAAGTTAATAAAAAGATGAAATCGTTTAATATAATGTATATTATTAAATGATGATTCGTTAGACCGATTTATTGTGTCTAACCTATATTATATAATACCAATCCTTTTGATCTTTCAGTAAATTTTATTATAATATATTATATGAAGAATCTTAAACTACTTCAATTGCTAGAATCTGTTCTAGGTAAAGGTAAACAAACGTCTGGGACAAATATTGCTTTTTTCTCTCCGTTTACTTCACATTATAAACCTAAATTAGAAATTGATTTAAATACTACTAATGAAGGACAAAATGTATGGCATTGTTGGATATCTGATAAAAAAGGTAGAACGATTAGATCATTATTTAAACAATTAAATTTACCAAAAGAAAAATTTGATAAACTTAATAGAATAATCGAAGTTTCAAAATATAGAGATACCTCAGAAACAAAAGTTGAATATTCATTACAACTTCCGAATGAATATCAACCATTATGGATTGAAAAGAAAACTCCAGATTATAGAAATGCAATACACTATTTAAAAACTAGAGGTATTAATATTTTTGATATTATTAGATATAGAATTGGATATGCTGATGCTGGGCAATATTCCGGAAAAATTATTATTCCTAGCTATGATATAAATGGTCAATTAAATTATTTTGTTTCTAGGGCTTATTATAAAAGTGATCCACATAAACATAAGAATCCGCAAACATCAAAAGATATAATTGGTTTTGAAATGTTAATTAATTGGAATGAACCAATTATATTATGTGAAGGAGCTTTTGATGCAATTACAATAAAAAGAAATGCAATTCCATTATTTGGAAAAATTATACAACCGGTATTACAAAAAAAGATTATAGAAGAACATGTTAAAGATATATACATATGTTTAGATTCAGATGCAATTAATAATGCAATAGAGATAGCAAAAAAATTCATGGCAGAAGGATTAAATGTATATTTTGTAGAATTATCAGATAAAGACCCAAATGAATTGGGATATAAAAAAATAACTGAAAAATTAGAAGACACATATCAATTCTCATTTGAAAGAATGATGGAATTGAAAATAGATTCATTATGGAAATAAAAGAATTAAAAACAAATATAACATCAATTGATAAAATATTTCATGTTTCTGATATTCATATACGTACGTTAAAACGGCATAAAGAATATCAAGAAGTATTTGATACATTATTTTTACATATAGCACAACATGCAACCAATCAAAGTATTTGTGTTATAACTGGAGATATCGTTCACTCTAAATTAGATATGTCACCAGAACTAATTAACATGTTAACAAAATTCTTTAATGGATTTCATATTCCTACTATTGTTATATTAGGAAATCATGATATGAATTTAAATAATTTATATAGATTAGATGCAATATCTCCAATACTAGATGTTATTGATAATCCAAATATACATTTCATAAAAGAGAATGGATTATTTAAATTTGCAAATGTTGTATTTAATCATATGGCCGTTGACGTAGCTCCAAAAGATTATATTCGAGCTAAAGATTTTAACGCTCATTATAAAATAGCATTACATCATGGAGCTGTACATAATGCAAAAACAGATATTGGATTTCAAATATCAAATGATCATGTTACAACAGAATTATTTGAAGGACATGATTTAACATTATTAGGAGATATACATAAGCCAGCTCAATTTTTAAATAAAGAAAAAACAATTGGATATCCTGGATCTTTAATACAACAAAATCATGGAGAAGCTTTAGATCATGGAATACTAGTATGGGACTTACCTGATCGTACATCTGAATTTATAGAAATAGAAAATAATTATGGATATGTTACATTTGAAGTTGATAATGCAAAAATTATTAATTCGCCATATAGAGTTCCAAAAAAACCAAGAGTTAGAATTAAATTTAATGATACCGATGCGTCTGATATTAAAAAATTAATTGCAACAATTAGAAAAAAATATAAAGTTCAAGATATATCTATACAACGTAGTGCAAATCATATTGAAAATAATCAAAATGGATCAATTGCAATTGGAAACGTTAGAGATGTAGAACATCAAAATAATTTAATAACACAATTTATTGAGGAAAGTTATCCTGATGCAGACAAAAAAGAATTAGATGCAATCAGACATATTAATAGAACAATTAATTCTAAATTACCTGTTTTAGAATCTGTAAGAAATGTAACATGGTATCCTGTATCATTTGAATTTAGTAATATGTTTTCATATGGAGAAAAAAATAAAGTAGATTTTTCAAAATTATCAGACGTTATAGGATTGTTTGCAGCAAATGCATCTGGTAAATCATCGTTACTTGATGCTATAACATATACTATATTTGATAAATGTAGTAAAACAAGTAAATCAAAAGAAGTACTAAATAATAAAAAGTCTGGATTTAAAGGTATATTTAAATTCATGTTAAATGACAAATTATATACTATTGAACGAGAAGGTATAACATTAAAGCATGGTCATGTAAAAGTAAATGTTAATTTTTATAATGAAGATCAAAACTTAAACGGTGAAGAAAGAAGTGATACTAATAAAAGTATTAGAAGATATTTAGGAACATATGATGATTTTATTTTAACAGCATTCTCATTACAAGCAGATAATAATAATTTTATAGAAAAATCTCAACGAGAAAGAAAAGATTTATTATCACAATTTTTAGATACAACGGTATTTGAGCAATTATATTATTTAGCTGCTGAAGAAATAAAAGAAACATCTGGTAAATTAAAAGAGTATAAAAAAACAGACTTTGGATCTATAATAAAAGAATCAGATGATATTATTATTGCAAATCAAGATACAATAATTGAATTAGAAAAAAATGATAATGAACTGCAAGAATCGAGAAATAATCTACAAAATGAAATAGTAGAATTAATTGAATCAAAACAACCAATGTCGTATGAAGGTCCTACTATTAATAAATTACAACAAGAAGAAACAGTTTTAATACAAGATATAGAAGACATAGACGTTAAAATTAGTTCATTAGAAACAGAAATTAATGATACTAAATCTAATATATCTTCATATCAAACAACTATTGATACAAAGCAATTTAAAAAAATATCAAATGAATTATCAGATATTATCAAGAAAAAAGATATATTATCAAATGAAATAAGCACACTAACAAGTTTAATATCTTCACAAAAAAAGAAAATTGATCATTTAAAGACTCATGAATATGATCATACATGTAAGTATTGTATTGAAAATATATTTGTAAAAGATGCATTAGAAGCAGAAAGATTACTTCCTGGAAATGAATTGCATTTAAAAACAAAACACGGAGCGGTACAATTCTTTCAACAACGAATTGATAAATTAAATTCTTTAATTCATGAATATCAAGAAAAAATAAATTTAAAAAATTCAATTGAAAAATTAGAATTACAATTACAAATATTTGAAAGTGATATGCAAACAAAAGAATCAGAATTAGAAACTAATGCTGAACGACAAGAATTATTTCGTAAAAATGAATCTGCTATTACATATAATGAATCTATAGATAAAAAAATAGATTCTAAAAAGAAACTTATATTAGAAACTACAGAGTTAATAAAGAATATAACTAATAAAATTAAATCTAATCATGGTGAAATTGAAGTAGCTAAAACAAAAAAGAAAACAGCTTTAGAACAATTAGAAACATATAAACAATTGGAAACAGAATATAAAGCATATGAATATTATTTACAGTCTGTAAAGCGTGATGGTGTTCCATACGAATTAATTAAAAAAGCATTACCTAAAATTGAAACAGAAATTAACAATGTTTTAAATCAAGTAGTTGATTTCAATATGGTATTAAATACAGATGGTAAAAATATAAATGGTTATATAATTTATGATGAAGATAATTTTTGGCCATTAGAACTAACATCTGGAATGGAAAGATTTATTTCTTCATTGGCAATTCGTGTAGCATTAATTAATGTATCAGCATTACCAAGACCTAATTTTATTGCAATAGACGAAGGATGGGGTAGTTTAGATAGAGAACATATTTCTGCAGTAACAAATTTATTTGAATATTTTAGAACAAAATTTGATTTTTCAATTATTATATCTCATGTTGAATCAATGAGAGATATGGTAGATAACTTAATTGAAGTTAATAAGATAGAAAATTTCAGTCATATTCAACATGTTTGATATTTATAAAAAAGAAACTTGATGAATGGCTCGAAAACTTGCTACATATAAAGGATATGATACATTAAATACGTATTATTCTGATTCTTCACTATTATCACCAGATATTTTTGATATTAGTTTTTTTCCAAATAATTTAACTGTTGGTAAAAATTTAATTAAATTTCGTGGTAATTTAAATTCTTTAAAAGTAGGAGCTCCTATAGATGTTGAGATATTGGATTCAAATGGAGATACTATATATTCAGAATTTATAGATTATATAGATCAAGATGGATCTAGAGTACTTTCAATATACATATATGAAGATACTGCTCCTGGTAATGCAACTATAATATTTGTTACAGAAATAACAAAGATTAATAATCAACAAATTCCTAATAATTTTCAAAATCAATTAAATGCTAAATGGACAAGAACTATACCAGTCAACCCATTAGATTTAAATACATCAACTGTTATTTTTGATGATTTACCAAAAGTAACAATATCAGAAAATGTTGGAGTTCAATTAAATAGAACATATACAAACGGACAATTTCCAATTTATAATACAGGACAAATAAGTTTTATATCACAAAATAATCAACCAACTGCAATTTTAACTGGAGGTAAATTTAACGGAGATATGATTAACGGTACATTGTCAGTACCGACCCCATCTAATCCTTTACCTACATCTGATATTAATGCTAGCTCAACTTCATATACTAGTACTATTAGTAAAGTATTAAATGACACTACATTGCAATTAGATTTTCCATATGAAGTTTTTGATACTCAAAGCAATTTATCACATACGTTTAATAGTTTTGATAATTCAGCATTTCAAATTGAATATGAAGCAACTCCTCAATATACTCCAACACAAAATTCAGAATCATTTGCATTAATACAAATATCTGATTTAGAACCTGACACTGGGGATATTTCTAGAATCAAAGTGTATTTAAATTCTGCAGGAACTGTTGGAACATTTGAACAAGTTAATGATATATTATTACCAAATACTGAAATATTTATTGATTCTACATCATCATTAACACCAGACAAATCTTTAGGAATTTTTGAAACACAAAGCACCATTGATACATATTGGGAAGGACATTCATATCAAGGAAAAACAGAAATAGCTGCTCCTACATTAACTTGGACAACAAGCTCAATAAATAATGCAACTGCTATAGCAGGAACATTAGATTTATCAAATTCAAATAATGTATATACATTTCAATTGAAAGATCAATTTTCTGGTATTTTTGTAAGCCAATCAATGTATACAGTAACATTAGATGCATTTGCACAAAAATCTGGTAACATAAATCCTATATTATCAATTTATGCATCTGGCTCTGCATTTACATTTGATTCAACTGATAATTTTAATCAGGAACTTCCAAAAAAATTAGGTAAAAAAATTGGTGAAATAGAATGCTTAGGAACTTCAAAAAGATATGATGACATATCATTTGAATTTAATTCTGATCAATCTGGCACTGGAGTATTGTTATTTGTAATTGAATCTGGAGATTGGCAAATTTCTGATATTAGAACATTAACTGATGCAGAATATGGATATACTCCAAACTATACAAGATTTAGAACAGAAATACCAACAAAAATTAAATCTGGCAATCAATTATCATTTAAAATTGAATATTATAATAGATTAGGAGATAAATCAAATACTGTTAATTTTGTTAGAAACTTAAATTTTGAAGGTGGTAATAGATATATAGACGGTGGATTTTCAATGTTAACTGGATCTTTATTTGTTGCTAATACATTATCATCTGGTGTAGAAATATCTGGATTACAAAATACTGGATATATTAGATCATTAGGTTATGAAGGATTCAATCAAGCAACTGGATCTGGCGCTGGAGGATTCTTATTATTTTCTGGATCTGCATTACCGCAACAATCAGAAACTATATATCAAGGTGTAGGATTAGAAATGGTTTCTGATGCAAATAACTTTTTTAGATATAGAACAAATCCGAGTATATTAGATGTTCATACAGAAACATTTTTCTTAGGCAATCCTTCAACACAATTTATATCCGGATCAAGTGGAAACCTAGAAATTTCATCATCAAAATTCCAATTAAATACAGACGGTACAATAAATGCCACCGGTGGAACAATTGGAGGAACTATAATTGAAACAGATAAATTTAAATCTTCAACAAATCTAGGAACTCCAGATTCCAGTCCATCATTTGAATTAACATCAGCTGGTGTTATATCTGGATCAGAAGCTTATTTTAGACGTGTTTCTAATCTTACAGGAGCTGGTGCTGAAGTAGTACCTTTATTAGATACAAGGATAGGACTTGTAGATGGAAGAAATATGGGAAGACAAGTTGTTTCAGTATCACAATCATTTTCTAGAAATGCTGCTAGTGGATTTCCTAATTCAAATACATCTGATTTTGATGTAGTTGCATATTATTATTTCCATTTATTACCATATGAAAATAGTTTAATAATACATGGACGACAGTATACATCCTGCGGCGGAAGTTTATCTACGGCTCAATCGATTAGAGGACAAACAAGATTTACTTTTAAAACGTTATCAAATTCTGGGTCGATGTCTAGCAATAGTTTAACAGTTCCTACTAATTATGATAATTGGACTTCTATGGGATCTGGAGGAGTTAAAACATTTTTAACTTCTAGGAGCCAATCAGACGGAACTAACGGATTAGGAATAACAGCACATGTATTTCAAGGAGACGAAGCTCTTATAGTAGATATACCAGAAGCAAATCAATCTAAATTAGTTCAAGTAACAGTAGAACAGAGTTTAGCAGAATTCGGTCCTGGTACTCCAGCAAGTAGTGCAAATCATGCACTCCGACTTGATAATTTTGGAGTAATAGCAACAAGATCGTTAACAGCAGCAAATATTGCACAAGCACAAGGGGACTTTCCAGGATTTACTAGTTAAATAATTAATAATGATATTTATATAAAATGAACAACGTAACAGTATTATTTCCAGGAGGCTTCAAGCCGATAACAGGAGCACATATGGCTCTTGCTCAAAGATACGCTCAAAACCCTAGTGTTGACAAAGTTATCATGCTAATAGGTCCAAAAGAGCGAGACGGTATAACAAGAGATACTAGTATAAAAATGTTTAATTTGTTAAACAGAAACAATAACATTGAAATACAGCCAACGGATTTTAATTCTCCTATAATGGCTGCATATGAATATCTATTTGCATTACCAGAAGACGCTCAAGGTCAATTTGCATTAGCTGCATCAGAAAAAGATGAAGATTATGTTCGAGTAAAAACATTTCTACCAAATGTAGATAAATATAAATTAACTGGCGATAGAAAAGGAAGAAAAATACCTGCAGGTGTTGATGCAGTTGAATTAACAGTTTCTGTTGATCCATTAAAATATAAAGATGGCGAAGATAAAGATAAAGCAATATCTGCTTCCGCAGTAAGAGTTGCAATTGTCAATAACAATTATGAAACGTTTGCAGCAAGTTACCCTAACTATGATGAATCTATTATTAAAAATCTTTGGCAAATGCTTAGTAGTCCATCATCACTTACTAAAGAATGGTTTCTACAAGAATTTGAAAATGATGCAACTGAAATAGCAGAACAAATGGGTGTTGGATATATGACTCCAAAAGGAGTTGAAGCACATCAAAAGAAGATTAAAAAACTTAGAAAATTTTTAGACAAGAAAAATGATCGTGGATTTGTATATGATTTTGATGATTATCCAAAAACAGTATTTGGAACAAAATATTTAAATGAAGGTGGATTGGCTGGACATATGTCACATCCATTTGATAAAAATAGATCACAATCATTAACATTTGGAGATTTCAAAGAAATGATTGCACGTGGATTACAAGGAAGATTGGATATAGAAAATGCTGTTACTGAAAAAACAGACGGACAAAATATATTCGTTACATATAAAGACGGAGCAGTTAAATTTGCTAGAAATAAAACAGAAAGAGTAAATCCATTATCAGTTGAAGGATTACAAGCAAAGTTTGCTGGAAGAGGTCCTATATCAGATGCATTTGGAGAAGCTGGAAATGATTTAGAAGCTGCATTTTCAAAAGTAGGAAAAAGCAAATTAGAAAGTATTTTTCAAAATGGAAAAGTATTTGCTAATATGGAAATTATTTATCCTGAAACAAAAAATGTTATAGCTTATGAAATAGCAGTATTACAATTTCATAATTTAGTTGAATATGATGAAGAAGGAAATGTTGTTCAAACAGATATGACAGGTGGAGCAGTAATACAAAAAGCTATACAAGATGCAAATGCTCATATGCAAAAAACATTTAATTTAATACCTCCTCAAAAAATTAAAGTAGGAAGAGTTGAAAATTTTCAAGACTATGAAGATGCGTTATTTAAAGAATTAGATCAATTACGCGATAAATATCAATTAGAAGATACTAGTTATTTGTCAGATTATCATAAAGCTTGGTGGAGAGATGTTATAAAAGAAAAAGCTAATGAGGTGAATTATGATATATCTGATAATTTAATTGAACAATTAACTAATAGATGGTCATTTAATGATAAATCAAATTCAATTGTAAAAATTAAAAAACAAATTGATAATCAAGAATTTTTAGATTGGGTATCATTATTTGACAAAAAAGATTTCAAACAATATCAAAAAGATAATTTACAGCCATTTGAGTCAATATTTTTAAAATTAGGAGCTGAAATAATGAAAAATGCATCTAATTTCTTAGCAGCAAATCCAGCTCGAGCAGTACAATCAATACGAAAAGAAATAGCTCAAATAATTCGTACATTAAGATCTACCAATGATATTACAAAAATGGATCTTTTAAAGAAACAATTAGAACGAATAAAAAGATTAGGAGGATTTGAAAAAATAGTCCCCGTTGAAGGAATTGTTTTCACATATGGAGGAAACACATATAAGTTAACAGGAGCGTT
>Ga0208428_1000262_pt1 | contig 26709 bp, 47 predicted proteins | sample DEB08_DNA_11_FD_184535 | JGI IMG/M metagenome (GOLD analysis project Ga0208428, IMG submission 184535) | Aqueous microbial communities from the Delaware River and Bay under freshwater to marine salinity gradient to study organic matter... | ecosystem: Environmental > Aquatic > Marine > Coastal ... | reverse complement strand
GTATTGGCTTAAAGCCACAGGAAGACGAATATATTCTCATGGGTATGGCAGCCTATGGTGACCCTGATAGATTATACGCCGGAATAAAAGAAGATTTTATCAACGTCAACGGCGACCCTATAACATTCAAAGACAATTTACATAGAGGGTGTATGTGGTGGCGACCTGATCTAACTACAGAGCAGGACTATTTTGACATTGCTGCTGCTACCCAGAAGCTGTATGAAGAACTATTTTGCGGTATTTTACACTCGGCCAAAAGTCAAGGTTGGAGTTCTAATCTTGTTCTCATGGGAGGGTGCGCACTAAATTGTTCAGCTAACCAGTTGGCATACAAGTTTTTTGACAACGTATGGATAATGCCTAACCCAGGTGATGCTGGATCAGCCATAGGGTGTGTGTTAGCACACAAACAACAACATATGTCTATGGATCATGTATACACAGGATATAACATAGAGGGAGAATATCCAGTTGAAAAACTTATACAGGAACTTAAAAGCACAGGGATTGTTGGTGTGGCTAATGGCCGGGCAGAGTTTGGTCCTAGGGCTCTTGGCAATAGGAGTTTACTTGCTGACCCTAGAGGCAGCGATATCAAAGACCGAGTCAACGAAATCAAGCGAAGACAAAAATTTAGACCTTTTGCTCCCGTTGTGCTCGCAGAACACTATCATGATAACTTTAAAGGATATGCAAATCCATATATGCAGTTTACCTCCAGTTGCTCCTATCCAGACCTGTATCCTGCCATCTGTCACGCAGACGGAACATCCAGAGTCCAAACGGTTGGACCAGATGACAGCGGAATACGAAAACTGCTAGAACGTTGGTATGAGGAAACAGGGTGTCCGATATTATTAAATACATCACTTAATATCAAAGGAAAACCAATTGTTAACGACTTGACAGACGCAAAAGACTTTGCTAATATGTATAACGTAAAGGTATTTTCATGACAAGACAAAACACAGATTATGGATATGATATACAAAAAGTATATCTTGAAATGTTTTTAACAGATGCAGAAAGTTTTGTGCGGGCACAATCTGTGTTTGATGCAAACACATTTGACAGACGTTTAGTAGAGCCCGCAAAGTTTATCAACGATTATGTAGTTGAACACAATGCACTTCCAACATTTGATATGGTTAATGCTGCAACTAAAAGTGACTTAAAAAATCCAGGCGCTTTAGCAGAGAATCATTATGACTGGCTGCTACAAGAGTTTGAAACTTTTAGTAGGCACAAGGCACTAGAAGCAGCAATACTTAAGAGTGCAGACTTGTTGGAAAAAGGAGAATATGGTCCAGTTGAAGATTTAGTTAAGAAGGCTGTGCAAATTGGTTTGCAAAAAGATTTAGGCACAGATTACTGGGAAGATCCAAGAGCACGACTAGAAGCAATTAAAGACAAAAACGGACAGGTAAGCACAGGCTGGCCAGCACTGGATAAGAAATTATTTGGTGGATTCAACAGAGGCGAACTTAACATCTTTGCAGGCGGCTCGGGTTCAGGTAAGAGTTTGTTCTTAGCTAACTTAGGTGTGAACTGGGCATTGGCAGGATTGAATGTAATCTATTTGACATTTGAGCTTAGTGAAAACTTGGTTAGTATGCGTGTAGATAGTATGACTACAGATATTCCAAGTAGAGACATCTTTAAAACAATTGATGATGTTGAAATGAAAGTTAAAATGATTGGAAAGAAAGCAGGTGCATTCCAAGTCAAGTATATGCCAACTGGCAAGAACGCAAATGACATTAGAAGTTATTTAAAAGAATATGAGATTAAAACAGGCAAGAAGGTAGACGTATTGCTTGTTGACTATTTGGATTTGATGCATCCTATTGCAGCTAAGATTAGTGCAGAGAATTTGTTTGTCAAAGACAAGTATGTGTCTGAAGAACTGCGTAACTTGGCTATGGAACTTAATACATTATTTGTAACAGCATCGCAGTTGAATCGTAGTAGTGTAGAAGAGATTGAATTTGATCACAGCCACATATCCGGTGGTATTTCAAAGATCAATACAGCAGATAACTTGATTGGTATTTTTACAAGTAGAGCTATGCGTGAACGTGGACGCTATCAAATACAGTTGATGAAAACACGTAGTAGTTCGGGTGTAGGACAAAAGATTGATTTGGAGTTTGATGTAGACAGCTTGCGTATACGTGATTTGGGCGAGGATGAAGAATATCAAGAATTTAACAAGCGCAAGTCAACTGTATTTGATCAACTCAAACGCACAAACGAAACATTAACTGAAGATCCAAGTGAAGGTGATACAGTAGGCAAAATCAAAGCAGATACTGATAGCACACAGTTGAGAGCTTTTATAAACAACTTGGGCACCGAAGTTTGAAATTACTAGTTGCAAGAATTGATATGAATCATTGTTTTGATTATCAATCTACAGATGTTTATGCATTAAGAGATGAAGTTGGTGATGCTCTTGTTGATGATGTAGTAAAATATAGTAGTCGTGTATGGAAAGAATATAGTAAAGACAACATCACATTTTATTGCGATGTAGAAAAAAAGCATTTAACTTTTCTAAAAATCAAATATCCTAGTCTTGTCGAAGCTAAATAACTTGCGTTTAAAAACGCTAGGCATTACAAGACACAAAAGAGGCAACGATGACAGATTTAGAAAACGTGCAAAGGCTTCTGGACAGATTTAAAAGGCCCATACCAAATGATCCAGAATATAAATTAAGAATAGTAGAAGAGTTTGAATTAATAATAAACCAACGCTTCACTGATTATTTCCTACAAATTTGTGATATCATAGACCTAACTGAGGATCTCACGCACATGACACGTGGATCGGCAGGCAGCAGTCTTGTGTGTTACTTGCTTGGGATTACAGACGTGGATCCCATCAAGTGGAAGATTCCTGTGGCGAGGTTTATGAACCCACTCCGTGACGACCTACCTGATGTTGATATCGACTTTGAACATTGGCGACAAGGTGAAGTTATGAATCGCATATTCAAAAAGTGGCCCGGCAGAACGGCTAGGTTAAGCAACTATGTCACGTATAAAACAAAGAGTGCCAGACGCGAAGCGGCCAAACGCTTGGGCGCCACAGGTAATCTTCCTAGAGGTTTTACATATGAATCAGTAGGCGTTGATCCTACTGAAGCAAAACGTATTGAAAGAAAACTACTAGGCAAGAAAAGAGCAATATCAAAACACTGTGGAGGCATCGTTATGTTCACTAGACAATTACCAAAATCATTAATATCACAAGACAATCAAATACTACTAGACAAATACGAAGTAGAAGACCTTGAACATCTCAAGGTAGACATACTAGCAAATAGAGGACTATCACAACTACTAGAGATAGACCCGCACACAGCATTGGAAGACTATCCAGAAACTGACAAAGCAACCAGTCAATTGCTTGCTAGAGGCGATGTGCTAGGTGTTACACAAGGAGAATCGCCTGCTATGCGTAGACTGTTTAGAGCTATACAACCCACCTGTGTGCAGGATTGTGTGTTTGCTACAGCAATGGTAAGACCTGTTGCTATGTCGGGCAGACAGAAAGCAGCTATGTTTCAAGACTGGTCACAAGAAGTTATACAGGATTCAATAGTGTTTGAGGACGATGCCATTGACATCATAAGTAACATCATCGGTGTAGACATGTATGAAGCCGATATGTATAGGAGAGCATTTGCTAAAAAGAATGATGAAAAGATACTTGAATTTGTGGAACGTTTGGGTAACAATCCTAGAAAAGCAGAAGCAATGGCAGCCCTTCAAGAACTTAGTGGATTCGGACTTTGCAGGGCTCATGCTGTTAATCTCGGAAGACTCATCTGGGCACTTGCATATCAAAAAGCACACAACCCAGAAGCATTTTGGAGAGCCAATCTCAAACACTGCCAAGGTTCATACAAGCCATGGGTATATCAGTGCGAAGCACATAGACGTGGACTAGACTCAAACCCAGGATGGTGGCATAGAGGCTTTCCTCCTGGCATGGGTGTAAAACAAAAGTTTCTTGAAAGAGTAAACTTCGCAGGCGTTATAGCCAATGGTAGAACCTTCCGTGGACGCAACGGACGCTATGTTACGTTTCTTACACTGGGCACCAACTATGGTGAGTATGTGGACGTTACTGTGCAAAAGCCTTTCAAGTATAGAGACGGTGATATTGTTTCAGGGTCAGGTGTGATACGTCATCAAAACAACAGTGACTATATAAATTGTGTAGATGCAAAACTCTACACGTTCTCACAATGGCGTAGACATATATATGGAGAAGAGTAAAACATTTTGCAGTGCAGTTTGGAGTAATGTGCATATAACACCCGAGGGTGCATTTACTCCTTGCTGTGCATGGCCTAATACTCTTGAGTTTGACAGACAATCTACCAAAGATCAAATGCTACGTGGTGAAACACCCATAGGCTGTGCAGTGTGTAGCAATCAACCTGGATTGCGTGATTGGTTCAATCAAAAGCTACCTGCTACTGGTGCAATAACCAGTGTGGATCTCAGCGTAGACAATGTGTGCAATTACGAATGTTTGATGTGCAGCAGCGAATACAGCAATCGTTGCAGTAGACGTGAAATCAAATACCTAGGATACAGTGTTACAGGAGAACGCATACTACGCAACGAGAACTACAAAAACATCAATTGGTCTCAAGTAGAACGTGTGAAATTCTTTGGAGGTGAGCCTCTTATATCACCCGGATTGCGAGAATTTGTTGAATGGGTTGATGTGGATTGGCAAACAATTGCTGTTGAAATCAATACCAACAACAGTGTGCCAGTTCCTGATTATCTACAGTCTATATTCACCAGCTGCAAACAACTGCATGTTACTGTTAGCAGAGATGGATTGGATTGTGTGAATCAGTATCAGCGACCAGGTGCACCCACACTAGCTCAAGAAAGACCGCACTTTGATTGGTGGACCGATCTTGCACAAACTAGACCCGCAGTTGATTTGGCTATAAACAGTGCAGTGGGTATATACAATGCATTGGATCAACAACCAATGGAATCTTGGTTTGCACAGCACTATCCCACGTGGCAAATACACTACGAAATGATACAATCACCAGAATGGCAAAATCTCAGTTGTATGCCTGAGGATCTAAAACAACTGTATGCGCCTCATATACTCAATCAAAAAATATTGGATCACATGTGGCAAACTGGAGAAAATCGATTTGAACAATTTCTCCAATTCCATGCTTGGCTCCAAAATGAATACCAATTGGATCTTGAGCCTGTAAATAACATACTGAAACAATACTGTGAACCTCATGCTACCTGTTAAAATACCACCTCAACATCTACCTTACATAAACGGAATTGAATACTTGGCAATTGAACCAAGCACAGACACCTCAGGGTTGGGTGTGTATATACTTGATGTTGAACACATGTTTGACCATATCGAACCAGAACTATATTCTATTGCTGAGAGTGGTGCACCTGTGATACTGTATGCAGGCACAGAAGCTGTGAGTTGGAATAAATGGCGACACGATCAACCAGATCTGCATCGCTTGGTGCAAAGCATACGTGGTGATCGATTCTTTGCAGTGCTATCACCTGCACAAGGAAGACTAGCAGTGGATACCTATCCTGGTGCATACTGGATACACAATCACTGGGAACATGAAACATGGAAAATGTGTGGACACTGGACCAAACAGCCTCGTCCCAAACAGAGGTTTATGAATGAATACCTGTATTTGGCCAGAAGAACCACACACGACAGAATGTGGCTATACTACACAATCCGCAACAGAGGTCTTGATGCAATGTGCAGTGTTGGTTGGAGAAACTATTGGGGAGATGAAAATACAGGACCTGATTATGCTAGATGGGTAGAACAAAGACTGCATTGGTATCCAGAACCAGAAGCTGCTATCCGTTGGTTTGACAATCAAGCTGAGATGAACAGTTTGGACTGTTTTGAAAAACTGCCCGATTGTTTTGAACAACAGTATTGTCATTCAGATGCAGGTGACATATACGGTGCTGAAGGTTTGCTAGGTGTGCATCAAGCAACTAGAGTAAACATAGTAGCAGACAGTGCTGCTACCAAAACACATGCACACATGATCCACACAGAAAAACTGTGGCGCAGTATATGTGCAGGACAACACACCATTGCGTTTGGACAGGTTGGTTACTATCATCAGTTGGTGGAAATGGGCTATCCTGTAGACCCGCCACACTGGGATTTGGAAGATCAGATCCCACTGAGACTCAACCGTTTCATGCGTAGTGTGGAATCACAAGACCGCCTTATTGACATACCAGGAGCACAACAGACACTGCGGAATCGTGTGAGTGCAAATCCACTGCCCAGAGAATTACGACAGTTGCGCAAAACTTGGAGTGTGTATGGTCCCGAATAGCCGCGAAGCGGTGCAGCCGCCAAAAGCCGTTTACGGTTAAGCAAAAAATCTGCACAGCAGCTTGCGGTAATACGCAATCACAAGCCACACTACTATACCAATATACAAAATAAATTCTACACACACCGGCTCATACGGTGCCTAACGACATGTCATACGGTAGCTAACGACAAGGTTATGCAAAAGACTCTATTTTATCATATAAGAATGGTATACGATCGTGATATTTCATAGCCATATAGCTTATACGTGATTCTAAAGGATGTGCTACTATAAACCTAGCACGATATGGACCAGGATAATCAGGATGCTCCACTATTGCGAAATCATGATATTTGAGTTCTATACGGAAATACTGAACTTTACCCAAATAAGGATAATTGAATGGATCAGTGCTAGAACGTATTACACGTATAAACCAATGTGTCATACAATATTTAACCTTGAATATCTCGCAAGCTCGATAACTTCGTTAGACTACGTCACTCGTTATATGTGAGATTTTTTATATATACAATATGAAATACACCGTAATTCCTATATTACTGATGTTCTATATACCTAGTGTTATACTCATAGACGAACAGTTGCGTCCACGTAATAGGATGAAAGGTAGACCTAGAGTATATATACAGTGTGATGTATAATGAAGACGCAAAACACTATAAAGCAGTAGTAGCACTGATAGTGATAATGCTGGGTGTGATTGTTACAATAAGTTGGGATTGTGCAATATGTGATATAATGCAGAATCCACCTGATTGGATTGATTCATGGTATGATGGACCTACCAAAGAGTTTTTTCCCGAAAAGGGTCCTACAGGGTAAAAATTTTGCTGCGCAATTTTTTATAGGGAGTTACTTACAGTTTCACGGTGGTGATTTTGCAACCCCACTACTACGCTAAGTGCTTGATTTTATTTTATAATTTACTAAGCGACCCCCCGACCAAAAAATTTTTTTTCTTACCGACCGACCAAAAGAAAAAAGGCAACCATTTCTGATTGCCTCCTACGGTCATACGCCGTCTTGTGCGAATTATGTATGACCTTAGTCCAGTCTTGAACCTGCGTAAGCTGTGAAGCCATACTTGCGGAACACTTCTGCTGCTGCTCTAGCACCAGCTTCTAGTGTATCTATGTTCTGTGTAGGATACTTGCTGGGGTTCCAAATGCTAAAGGTGCGCTGCCAGTTCTGCTCTACACCTGCTGCCTTCAGTGCCTTACCTAGTTTGGTGTTGCCTTTAAGCGGCACATCGTTGTGCTTGTAGATGTCTACCCAAGCAAAGCCACATGCACCCCAGCCACCGTCGGCAAAGTATTTGTTTTCAAAAGCATCAGCTTCCATGTATGCTACAGCTTTGGCTTCTTCGATGATCTTCTTAAGTTCTGCTACAGTGTAAGACATGTGTTGCTCCTCTATGTCTTGTTGCCCTATAACTTATATTAACACAGCTCTAGGATGTGTCAACCATTTAATTGGCGATTTGGTAAATTAAATTCCACCAAGTGTATTCTGGACCAAAGCCTACGTCCATCCAGCCTAATGCGAAGATGGTGATGACGATGTATCCCGCAATCTCTGAACGCCATTCACTCTTGCTCATTCGAAGTCTCCTGGTGTTACAGTAACATCATCTTCTACTTCCATCCACAGTTGATATACCATGCTGGTGAGTTGCTTCTTGCGTTCTGCTTTGATTGGCAGCTGTTGGATGCACTCGTCTACATCATCCAACAGGTTGTCCAAGCGTTCTAGGATATCGTTAGTCTGCATCTTCCGTCTCCATAAAGCGATCTGATAGTTCGTTGGCATCAAGCATTTCACCAACTTCATCGTTGCTCATCCACTTGACGCACATGGTGACTGCCATCATAGGATCAAGCATGCCATCCTCAATCATTTCAATCAGTTGATCACGATAGTCCATTATACATCCTCCAACTCTTGATGTTCAGCAAAACGGAACAAGTCCAACGCAAGGCTGCGGGCTTCGTCACGTGTTAACTGTATTGATTGAAAGAATTTGTCTGCTGTGGTAAGCGGACCTAGGTTTGCTGCACGGGGTGTAGTGACTTGAACCTTTTGCTCTAAGCCTGCCCAAAATCTTGTTAGGCTTACATCCGGTGTGCTGCTGCGTAAATCTGTAGACATGTTTACCCTCTTATGTCTGTTGCCCTATATACTTAATATAGCATACAGGGCAAACGTTGTCAACCTCTTTTTTACATTGACCAATAAGTTTCTGAGGCAGGGCTCATATGCGCAGGAGTATTGATTGTCTCCTCATATACAATACCCGAGCTCAAGTTTCGTTTAGCGACCTTACGCTCGATAGTCTTGTGGAAGTAGTTGGCCTCTGCTATACCATAACGGAACACAGGATCGTTCTCAGTCTCAAGCAGGTCTGCTCTATAACGTTTGCTCATACGTGTGAGCGCAGCTTGGGCAGCTGCCATTGTCTTATAGCTCTTTGAATGGTCTGGACGAACCATACCTGTGCGCTGATCCATCTTGCCCATAATGTAGGTGGATGATTTTTCATAGATATAATACATAGTGATTCCCTTCTTAGTTCATGTCCGCTTGCCAGTACTCGCCGTCATAGGTTGCTGTCAAAGCACCCAACGGATAGTCATCATGCTCGAACATGATATACGGACGGCCCATCCAGTCAATCTTTTGTGTTACGATGTTGACTTCTTCCAGTGACAGCTTGGTTTCGCTGCCTGGGTATGCGCTGTTGAAGATTCTAATCATTGTGTAAGCCCTCTAGCTTGTTGCCCTATACACTTAATATAGTGTGAGTTGAACCAAATGTCAACCTTTTTTCCAAACTTTGTTTCTAATGAAATCAATGACTTATAAAAAAGATTGCCCCCGCAGCTGAGGGCACGGCTGCGAGGGCTTTTGGACCAGAGCGTGAGGGCAGTGCTCCTTGGTCCTACTGTATGCGGAGCGTGAGGGCTATGCTCTACGCATTACAGTATTCTCAGCAAAGGATTCCCAACGATCTGGAAATGCCACTGCTAGATCTGCCACCTTTAGCACTGTCCTTAGAGACAGTTCACGTAGGCGGTTCTTATTAATATCTACGAAGTCCACAATGTCTTCTTTGACTTCGTCTGAGAGTTTGTATGCATTCAACATACCATCTTGGATCACCTGCTTGATACGTAACATTTTTTCACGATCCGTATCAATGGTCAAGTCCATGTAGTGGCAGCGTGACTCTAGTGCTTCCAAGTGCTCACGCAACTTGCCTTTGACCTTGTTGAACTTGAGGTTGGTGATAAAGATAGCATTGGCTTTGAACTGGAAGCTATCTGGGATACCTTCGTTGCGCAACTTGTGGCTATCTGTATTCCAATGTATCTTGCGCACCTTCTTAGAGTCTAGTGCTGCTTTCAAGATGTTCAGGCTGAGTTCGTCTGCGAAGATACTATCACAGTCGTCAAACACCACAACGTTGCCCGCATCGGCATTCTTGTAGAGTTTGGCATACAAGCCTAGCGCACTCATAGCACCTTTGATCACTTCGTGTGTCTTAGGGGCGCCTAGTTGCTCCATAGTCTTGTATCGCTCAAGAACTTCTTCGACACCATGCGACTTGCCAACACCTGGAGGTCCTGATACGATCATTGCTCGCACATCACCTTTGCGCACAGCTTTGGTCATATCTCCCAACATGTTAAAGCGATCACGTAGTCGTTCGATGATCTGTGCATCTGTTTCCGCTGCAGGGGAGGATACGGAGCCCTTCTCTATTGTTTCGAAGTCTTGCTCACTGTCTACGTAGACCTTTATGTTACGATCTGGATAGCCAGCAACAGATGAACCATTCACTGTGACATATCCTCCCCGGACACCAATTTTAAAACCTTGTGATAGCGGCAACACTTTTTCTGCAACATCGATATTGCGACCCTTAAAACTAAAATGTCCCGTTTTGAATTTTACCATAGTATCTGTCATCTTGCCCTCATTTGTTAAATGTAAATTGATACTAACACCAACCTACGCAATTGTCAACCTCTTATTGCCCCAACTGGTAGAAAAAACACAACCAGCCTAATATACCGAATGCAATAGCTGCCACCACTGGCTTGTTCAGCATACGGATAAGGAATAGTCCTACACCAATAGCAGCAAGAACGCCAAAGACGGCTACCAGCAGTGCAAGTGTATTGTCGTCCATTACGCTGCCTCCTTCCTATCTAAGGGTGTGCAAGCGATAGCCTGCTCTACTAAGAACTCGCGATAGTCTTCGTCGAGCTCATTAAGTTCCTCCTGCCACTGTTCGTGAGTGATTACAGCAATCGGAAACTCTTTGAATGCGATGTTATTCTCGATGAACTTCGCAGCCACAAACGCCATAGCATCCTGCGGACGATCAAGGTCACGAACGATATATTCGTTGCCGCCTTTCATCTTCCAGTATGCATTACCGGAGGAGAACTTGCCGTCCTCGCAGTGTGCGCCATAGTTCTCTAAAATTTGTGTCTTTACTACGAACATTTCTAAACCCTCTTGTTTGCCCTTTGTTAAGTTTAATATAGCACATCTTACACAAAGGTCAACCTCTTTTTCAATCTTTTTTTGGCGATCCCGGCAGGACTCGAACCTGCAACCTACGGATTAGAAGTCCGTTGCTCTATCCAGTTGAGCTACGGAACCAGCAAAAAAAGATTGGTGCCCCCTGCCAGACTCGAACTGGCACGCCTTGTGAGCGAGAGATTTTAAGTCTCTTGTGTCTACCATTCCACCAAGGGGGCGTTGACTTTAAACCTTCTCCCATCGCTTATCGAGTAGTCTGGTAACTCCTGCGAATTCCATTTCGTATTGGCGTTCCATGTCCTCTTCCAATTCAATTTTGCGCACTTCGTACTTCTCCAAGATGCGCTCGATTGTTTCTTCCAGTGCCGGATGGCTGGTGAGTGTTTGGATGGTTTCCAAGTCTTCGATCATTTCCAATAGTTCTTGCATATTAACCTACCACGTAAATGATGCCACCAATCACAAGCGCAAAGTTCAAGCCTGTGCTGATGCCGTTGATGATTGCTGCTGTGATCCAGCTGCTGCGAGATTCTTCTTCAATGTATTCGAATTCTTCCATAGTTCCCTCTTTGCCCTTATTACTCTACGACTATAGCATGTCTTGCGCCAGGTGTCAACTGATATTTTTTTCTTTTTGCGATTGCATAACGTATCACATCTTGACGTTTGCTATTGAGAGTCTTGACATCAAAAGGAGTCCTAACTGTCTCCAATTCCCAAGCCAGCTGCGATGCAGTGTTAGAAATGATGTCGTTAGGGTCTACCTCCGCTACATTGCGGAGGTATTGCATTAACTGCTGAAGTTCACGCTGTTCTAATTTCATTACATGCCCTCCTTATATGATTGCGTCATACACTGCTTCACGCACAGCAGTATCTGTTGCTTCTTCAAACTTAGCATTGTAGGTGAGAGCAACAAGCTCATTTTGTGCCCAATTCCAAACGGGCTCAATCCCGTATTCGCTAACATCGATCAGTTGGCGTGCGCCGTCTACGATTTTTTGCACTGCTGCATTGCCCTCGGCAGTAAACATATGATAATCACGCATTGGAGCCCTCCGTTGTTGCGTTGCTATACAATTAATATAGCACACAATGCAAAACTGTCAACCGATTTTTTCGATATATTTTTTACTTTCTTTGCCTACACGCTGGCACATGGCTTCTGCGTCCTCAAGGCGACTGGCATAACCAATCACCTCTCCGTTGGCTTCCTTTACTACATACATCCTCACGCTTCCTCTACTTATACTCCCGATGAGATTTTGTATACCATTTCTCTGTTACGGGCAAGCCATACTCGTCTTCGTCTACACAGATCACCACACGAGTCTTCATCACGTTGCCGTAACGGTAGCCATCGCCTACCCAAATCTTGTGTGGAAAGTCTTCGTTGAAGCCGTTGTTGGGATCATCGTTCACGGAGAACTCAAAATAATTGCCGGTGTCCTTCTCTACGAAAACACCAATTGGATCCTTTGTGTGAGTCCAGTATGCCATCTTGCCCTCCAGCGTTGTTGCCCTATGCGTTAGTTATAGCACAGGGCAACACGGTTGTCAACCTTTTTTTTACTCTTCTTCTAAAAATTCTTCTTCCATTTCTTCTGCTTCATAATCTGCAAGACGCTCATCTAGAGCATAGTAGTCCACAAGATACTCTGGGACCATGTTGCGAACATCTTCCGAGGTCGCACCTGAATAGTCGTAGTGATCGTCAGCACCTTCTGAATCCCAGTAGCCAACGAAGCACATTCCGCCTTCTTCGTAGTATGCTTCTAGGTATACGCCGTCCATGTCATCGCAGAACTTAGAGTAAGCGTCAATGGGCGGCGACCATGCACTGTCAAACCAACCTTCAATACTGGCAGTGCCGTCACCATTGTCCGTAAACTCTAGTCCGTCAAGACCTACATCCCACTTGGTGCCCCAGTTGGCGACTTGCCAGTCATACCAGTTGGGGATGCCCTTCTCAGCACACTCTGCTCGTTCTGCTTCGCCTAGGTTGCCGTGGAACATATTCTCAGGAGGTGGAACCATTGCTTGAAGCAGTCCTTCGCCCTTCTGTGCGTCCTCCCACAGAGTCTTTATAGTTTCAGTTGAACCTTTGATTGTGATTGAGTTGTTGCACCAGTTAGGCATTATGCTGCCTCCTGATCAATCAATCGTTGCATTTGAGCCCGAGCAGTGCGGATTGAATCCTCCGCATCGTGCTTGACTTCTTTGTGGTATACTGAAATCTGTGTCCAAGTGCCATCCAAGCGCAAGACATAAGCATACTCCTCACCACAAGGTGTGTTGCGTAGGAAGCACTTTTCAAACACAGCATAGGTGTCATATACGATTGGATCAACACCTGTCTCACCGCGGTCACGTCCGTAGTAGACATTCTGTTCGTAGTAGCCATCACCGCGGCAGTCAAAATCGATTTTGTTGCCGATTGTGTTGCCCCAGTGTGACGCATCACCTAACGCAATAGCAGCACCAAGCAAGTCTTCGTCTGCCCAGTTGTTGACTAGGTTGAAACCCAAGCCTGCTGGGTAGCCGTCCCAGTGATGATATGAAGTGGTGATTGAACCGTCTGCGTTTTCGATTCCGATACGAGCTCTAGTTGCCATTGTGGATGCCCTCCGTTTAGCGTTTCTATACAAATAATATAACACAGCCCTAAGGCTGTGTCAACCTCTTTTTTATACTGCAACCATTTCGATTGCTTCGGTAACGAACATAGCAGCGTCTCCGGGTGCTGCGAATCCTTCTTCATCACAGAAGTCAATTGATGATGAACAGTGGATTGACTGTCCGAAGGTGACGTTGTTGGCTGCGAACATAAGTGCAAGTTCGCTTGGTGTGCTTGCAGCACCGATGCGCTGCTTTTCTACGTGGAGTTCGATTTTGCCATCTGTGGCTGCGACATATACAAACATAAAAAGCCCTCCGTTGTTGCGTTGTCTATGCTTATACTATAGCGCAAGTAGGGATTGCTGTCAACCCCTAAATGCACTTTTTTTTATTTTTTTTATCCTTCGTATTTTACTCCTAACAAACGCAAGTATCTTCCATTGTCAGTAAAATGCACTTTGTCACATCCTACTAGCAACTTAATCCATTTGCATTCACCTTCTGTAAACCGGTCTCCTAATATTCCAAAGCACAAGTTGCGTTTAGTAGGATCCGTATCCAAATCCTTTTGCACACCATTTGTCCAACTATTCCAAATAGCAGTGTTTTTTTGTTTAATTAAAGCAGCTACCAATTTACGTGCTTGTTTTGTGTTTAATTCATTTTGCATATAAAGCCCTCCATATGCTTGTTAACGTTATAATTAATATTAACACAATACAGCACAATTGCAACCAAATAGTTTCCAATAAAAACAATGACTTATAAAATAAATTTTTTTCCTAACCCATTGAAAACAAACGATTCTTTTTGTTTGACAAAACTGTAGACCATGTTATTATATAAGTGAGGCCAGGAAAGGTTGACGGACATCAACCAAGTAAGGGACGGGATGGGAGTCCGAGATCTGAACCTATGGTTTAATGTTAAACCATTTCCCTCGAGATAGTTTAACGTTAAACCAAAAAAGGTTTAATACTAAACGGGACCTCTCAAAATGGTTTACGGTTAAACCGTTGATCCGAGATAGTTTAACATTAAACCTTTTCTCCAAAAATCCTCTTATGGCCTCTTAGCGCCTCCTCACCACCACTCCTCCCCGCACAACACCGACTCCTCATCCATCACTGCAACTACACACGCTAAGTCATTGATAATAAAACAGGATTTGATTTCCTCAACGAAATCAAAGACTTATCTGACGAAGTTGATATATCGCTTTAAGTATATCGTATAAGTGTAGTAGTGTGTAGTGTATACTAGTGTGTGAGGAAAAAGTTCAATCTTTACAAACACTTACACGGTGAAGTTGAACCACACAATTGTCAAGCAAGTAAAGAATCTCAAAAGTGATTTTTCTCTTAAAGATCAATGAGTTATATCGTGATGTTCAACCTTCATATGATGTCTAACGACCCGCCATACGGTGGCTATCGGCTGGTCATACGGTGGTTAACGACGGTTCGCTAGGGGCCGTATGACACGGTCACGAGTGATTTTCTTAATGAATTCAAAGATTTGTAGTAGCTTTTTAAACCGTTGGTCAAGGGAGAGAGAGGCATAGTTCAAATACTTTTAGAACTGATGAGACCAGTGTTCTACTCGCTCTAGTATATACTCACTTATGGCTAACAGTAGTATACGTGTGTCTCTTGAACCTGTATAACGTAGTTCCCACACTAGCTCTCCAGAGGCATAACTGCCTGTAAGTGTGTATTCACTACCGAGTTCTCTTTGGATAATTTTACCAATCTGTTGAGGATATTCTCTTACATACAGTATTAACATCCGGCTTGGGGTGCAGTAGTAGGTGTGCATGTCGACATTGCTGTAACTACACAAACCGTATATCTAGCCAGTCCTCCTACTGCCAGTTATTTATCAAACCACAACAGCGGTGCCTACGTCCTATTTGGTATCCTAACAGCGGTGCCTACAGTTAAATAGTTCAGTTATGTTTGATCTATTCCCTTACAGCGGTGCCACCATATTACCCTTGGATTCACGATACTGTTCGTGGGAGGAAATACCTGTTCACACTGTATTGTATCGCACTCCTTATAACATATGTAGATCAATGTTGAATTTTGATCCGTCGTCAGTATCGTGCGATCAACCAGCTGTGTTGATTGATAGCGCATTTTCCCAAGAAATATATTCGGTATATGTGAACATGTGTTTTGCTACAGATCGGTCTCCATTACCATGGTCAGGTTACCCGCCTCTGCTCACACCTTCAATTGAATGGGACATGGGCATACGAGAATTGGCAACTCCTCAACTGATAGGCAGCATTCGAGCTCCTTGGCCTAGTGAGTCGGTGGATGCATGTGTTCGGCACGTGTTGGAGGACACAATTGATTTTGAATCCTCCGGTTCCTTGGTTGCTTACACTCCTGTAGATCACATACGTTCATGGTTGGGCGCCGTTAATCTGGATCTTGTACCTGTGAAATGTCACCGGAGCCGTAGAGATCTCGTTGAAACTCAGAGAGTGGCTCAACGTATATGTTGGATGGATTCTGATCAACTGGTTCGTCGTTGGGTGTTGCACGCCGCATCAATTCATAAAACTCAGGGTTGAGTTTCACACCTAAACCTTCCAACAGTGCAGCAGCTTCACGCAGTGCCGCCAACAATTCCGGCGTGGCCGCTATCGCAGCTAGATTGGCTAACCGCTCTTCAAGCGGCACTGTGCCGGCTTTGGGCACCACACAGATCTTTCTATCCTGTTGATCATATATGATTCCTCTGTGACGGTTTTGTATTCTCCAAGGACCGTTGGTGATGTGTAGGTTTCTAGTGTAGATGTTTGCCATGTTGTATTTACAATTGGGCGTTGGGGTGTAAATACCATTATGATACAAACTGTAAAACTACAGGAACTACGCATACCTGAGAACAGACGCTTGTTTGGTCGGAATCGCCCCACACATGTATTGGCATGGAGCGAAGTGTTTAGATCGTTTGCTGACTGGAGCAAATGCCTACATCCTGCACTAAAACCCAGTTTTGCAGCGGACTATCGGTCAGGTCGAATTGTTTTGCACACCTGTTGGCGGGGTGTAGAGGACGCAAGAGTTCAAGTGTGGCCCTGGTTTGATGCGGCATTGGCATACACAGCTCTTCACATGCCTGTGGTTATGCCTAGAGAGTATTATGTGTGTCAAAATCTCACCGTGCGACCGCATAGAACTCAGTTGATAGATCAATTACACTCACGTGACCTGTTGAGCCGGGGCAGAGTCAGCTATGGATACAGAACAGAACCTCAACCCAACAACAACGGTAGGAATCGTCCTCCTCAACAATGGGGTGATCTTGTGGAATCTGCTTGGATAGAATCCACACAGGATGCTTACCAATTGCCCAATCCTGTGGATATACCACCTCCTCCAGTGAACATATGGGCTACCACTGTGTTCAATATCATAACAGAAACACACCATGATGATCAACGAGAGCCAGGTGTGCTGTGGACGGAAAAGACTTGGCAAGTGATATGGTTGCGTAGACCTTTTGTGATTTGTGGACAACCTGGAGCAAATACCCAACTACGAGCTCGTGGCTACAGATTGTTGGAGGGCATTACAGATTGGAGTTGGGATCTAGAACCAGATCCCGTGGTTCGTGTGCGCAAATTGGTTGACTGTATAGATGACGTGTGCAATCGTTACACACCTGAACAACTACAAGAGATGAATCAACCTGTGGTAGAACACAATCGTCAACTGTTGATTGAGAATTTTTTATCTGATGGGTTACCTGACATTGTGTGGGAATCCAACAGAACAGATACACCTGGAGCAGCAGGTGTGTGTGAATATCTACAAGAAGTATACCATGCGATACGTAGCAAATTATAGAGACCTTGAAGAAACACCACATTTGCTCAAAAGCATAGGCGAATGTGAGTTGATTTTCTTTGATCCTGGTGAAGAAAGACAAACTTTGAATGACCTAGTTCATTATGTGTTCTCACCAGGATGGCAACGTCCTGGTTTTAAAGGCAATGCTCGTTTGAAATCTCGTGTTGTGCAAGCAATACGCAAAGGCAAATTGCATTATGTTTGCAACAGTGCGAATCCAGTATATCAATCAGAAACATGGGTAACCAGTTGGCCGGAATATGATTGGTTCTTGGCTTGGCAAACACCACATCCACTGAGTATGCCCATTAGACACTATCACTGTCAAAATCGTTTGCGAAAATATCATAGGACCGAGACTGTGAGACAACTATGGCGAATGGATCGATTTAAAAACGGCACTGTGAGCTATACACAAGATCTAGATGCACAATGGCGTGACTATGACACAGGCGAACCCACTGGTGCAAAAGGCTGGGAAGGTGCTGTTTATGGATGGTTGCCCAGTGAACACTATGACGAAAGTCTTGTTGTAGAATGGGAGAACAATCCGCCGCCTCCAATTGGCTTTTGGAGTGAAGCCAGCATTAATATTATCACCGAAACTCTCATAAGATATCCTAATTGCACAGAAAAAACTTGGAGCAACACACTATGGGGCAGGCCCTGGATCACAGTAGGTGGAGTAGGCGTGCATCAGTTGTTTGAATCACAAGGATTTGAATTGCTACCCGGTATTGATTATGCATTTGATGAAGAGCAACGCATTAAACAAAGAATTGAAGGTGTAGTGGGAAATATCAAAAATCTACTTGACAATGATCCTGTTGAAATATACAATGCATTTAAACCTACAGTAGAACGAAACAGATTGAGATTAGTGCAACGCATTGCTGATTATAAATTTCCTAGTATAGTCACAGAGGATGGAGCAAAATGGTTGCCACATGCACAAAGACAACGCAAGCAAATGTTTGAGGTAAAAAATCTAGCAAAACAGCTATTAGAAAACTACGCAGATTACCACTGGTAAATATTATTATCCAGAAGAGGAGTTCCTATGATGAGTAGCTTAACAAAACTAACCTTAGACCTAGAGTTAGGTCAAACTATATTGGTTGGCAAAAACAAAGAGCCAGCAACAATCACAAAAATTGAATATTTTGAAAAAACAGGTATTATTAATTTAGGAACAACAAAAGGTAAACGAAAAGCATTAACCTTTTGTTTGATCAACAGAGAAACTGCGTAGTGGCTACATTTTTTTACCGCAACAATCAATTATTAGTTGCACCTAACAAAATTGCCAGCATGGCCAGCGAAACCATTTTAGAGCATTTTATGATCGATGCCTGGCATGCTCGAGCAATACTTGAAAATCATCCAAAGGTGGGTATCTTTTGTTTTACAAGAGATCCAGTTGATTTTTTTGTAAGTGGTTTTAGATTTCTGCGTAGACCTGAGTTGGAAGAACAGTATAGAACGTCAAGATATTTTGATGATCATATGCAGGCTTGTTTAGAAAAATTTTATGAACTGAAGGAAGATGGTTACAATGGACATTGTCCTCCTGATTACTTTGATAGTCATGCTTGGTGGGGTCCGGTAAGAACAATTGAGAATGAGATTGGAACACAATATATCAAAAAAGTCAAATGGATTAGACTAGAGGATAGCCATATTGTCAATAGAACCTACTTGCGCTTTTCTTCTGGTAAAATACCAAAAGAATCTGATATTGTGATAAATTCTACAAAAGGTGTTTTGTATCCTAAATTATCTGACAAAAGTATAGCTATAATTAAAAAAATATGTGATTGGGAACATACTGGATACAATTTAAGAAAATCGATTTGGAAATATCAACACAGATAAATACTTTATGAAGATTGAACATTTACTTGACGGCATTGAACTAGACGAATGGAAAGCAAGCAAAGAGCTTTGCAAAAGCAAAAAGCCTGACTCAGCTTTGGGTAGCAGTGCTTTGAGCAGTTGTAGGTCACAAGGATTACGTCCAAGAGATAGCAAAGTTGCAGCACGGTATGGCGGAAGCAAAAAACGCAGGCCAATCAAAGGTAAAGTCAAAGGTAGAAAATACGGCGGGCCATTACCTAACTGGGGTGGGTAAATGGCAAGAAGTCGTGCAGGTAAGTTTTTAGTTGCAAGTCCTACACTACAAGGATTTTTCCATCAAACTGTGATTTTTCTTTTTGAAGACAATCCAACCGGCAGTGCTGGACTGGTTATCAACAGAATGAGTGGCAAATTTTTAGCTGATTTATTAAAGCAAAACAATATAAACTATCCTCCTAATCTTGATCCAATAATGGTAGGCGGGCCAGTGCAACCAATGAGTGTGATGATAATGCACACCGATGATTTTGCCAGTTCTAATACATTGTTTACTGATATGGGTGTAAATATATCAAGCGATGATCTAATGTTTACAAAAATAGTAAATGGCAACAGACCTAATGCATTTAAAGTATGTGCAGGAGTTTGCGGCTGGGGACCAGGTCAACTTAACAAAGAAATCAAAGTTGATAAAAGTTGGCTTGTTACAGATTTACCGCCTACACTAATATGGGACACCAAAGCAGGCGAGGTTTGGCAAAATAGCATAGATCATATCAGTAGCAACATGTTTAATCAATACTTCTAATGAAACACGCAGAAAATTTAGGTATAATGGACAGCATAGATTGGCAACAGTTTGTTGCGGATCTTGAAAGGCAGACTCCTGGAACAGTTGCTCCGCACACAGGACTAGGCTACACTGAAAACGGAGACCTTGAAGTTGTTACCAAACCCGAAGACCTTGATGCTACATTAAGCACTTGGGATAAAGCAGGATACAAAATTGTCAGTGAAGGTGGAAGTGCTGAATGGCAAATGTATTATCCGGGTATAAACTTTGATGAAAGTGTTCAAACGAAACTAATGGAGTTTATCGGTGTAGAACAAGCCAATGCCTGTTGGGTAAGCATGGTTAAGCCAGGCTTCTGTTGTCCTTGGCATATAGATCAACACGAATTAAGAAGTTTTGGGTTGGGTAGATATCACATGCATTTGACCAATGATATGGGTCATGTGTTTATGATCGAAGATGAATATTATATCGATCAACCAATTGGAACTGTATACAAATGGCGTGATCCTTTTATTTGGCATGCGGGCTTTAACGGCGGCAGAACTAATAAATGGTTGCTTAATTTTGTATAACATGCTATAAATATTATATAGGAGATGATTATGTTTAGGTTAGCCCTGGCATTTGTCATAGGGTTAATAGCATTCGTGCCTCTAGCAAATGCCCAGTCACAAGATAAGATGTTTATTACAACACAGTTCTGCGGGCCGTGGGAAGATGTAATGAACACTCCTAAAAAATACAAAGAAGCAATGCTTTTCACAGGCACAGGTTTGCAATTTGCAACCGCTAATGGACAACCATTTACTGGCGGTATGTTTTTCTTTGTTAATCAAGAAACAGGAACCTACAGTATTATTAACATCTACGGCGATGGTATAGCGTGTCTAATGCAGTCAGGCAGAGACTTTGCACCCTATGGGGGTAAACAGCCTTGGGATGAAGAGCCTAAAAAGGGAGAAAAGGGATGAAGTGGTTAATAGTAGTGTTGTTTCAAACCATGGCAGGTGATGTTTATATTTTCACAGACCCTAAGTTTGATACTAGAGATGCGTGTATGGCCAGTGTTTATAACAAAGAAGATCAAAAAAAGTATATCCAAAAACTAGTTATAGAATATAAAAAAGTTATGCCGATAATGGCAGTTAATTGTTTGCAAGAAGATAAAATAAATGAAATACTAGAAGAATATCAGGGCGAAGTAAAAAAAGGTGATAAAGCGTGAACATAGTTTGGACATTGGTCTATATTATGATACAAGGAAATGATGTATATGCTGTGAATGCATATGGTCCTGGCCATACCTTTCCTGATATGTTTGAATGCTTCAAAGCAAGAGAAATACTAAGTCAAGATGTTGGTGGGCAAAACGGTTACTTTCCAAATGGTATGCAAGCCGTTTGCGTTCCACAGGAAAAAACCCAAACATAAATATTGACATGAGCGACACATTAGTTATTAATGCAGATGGACAACCTGTAAGCTATCTACCGATTAGCGCAGTTCATTGGCGAGAAGCAATACTTTACATGTATCAAGATAAATGCACCGTCTTGGACTGGTATGACGATTGGGTGGTTCGGAGCCCCCGGTGGGAAACGAGAGTGCCGGCGGTGATAATGCTGAAAGATTACCTCCGGCGCACACGGAATCCAAGATTCAGCAAAAACAACTTATACCTTAGAGATCAATATAAATGTCAATATTGTCTTAACAACTTTCCAAAAAATCAATTAACAACAGATCATGTAATACCATTAAGCAAAGGTGGAGGCACCTCGTGGGAAAATTGTGTAACAGCATGTATGCCATGTAACAGCACTAAGAGCAACAGGACTGATATCAAACCTAAACACAAGCCACACAAGCCTGGTTATTATGAATTAGTTAGAAAACGTAAACTATTAGACATACAGATTAGACATCCTAGCTGGGAAGCGTGGTTAAACTAATTACTTGAGCCAAGCAATACGTTTACCGGCAGCTTTACGTTGTTGATAAACTTCTTCGCTTCCGGGATATCTCCATCCCCATACAGCAACTAGTGCCATAAATGCACCTGTCCATATAATTGCTTTAACATTGCCAGTTGTAAACCACATAATGATTAAACTTGAGCTCATTGTTACTAGCATAAAGTATTTGAACTTGGTAGGAAAGATGCGCTTATCTTGCCATCCTATTAAGAACGGCCCGAATAATTTATGATTATACAGCCAACGATGCATACGTTCGCTTGACTTGCTAAAACAATATGCAGCTATAACTGCTGGAGTGCTCCAAGGTAAGCCAGGAAGATAAATTCCTATAAAAGCAATACCTAAGAATAAAATACCTGCAGAGAACCACAGTGTTTTACGAATATTCATCAAATACCTTTCTAACTGCCCTTACACAGTCGTCAATCATTGCATCAGTGTGCAATGGAGTTGGTGCAAACCTTAATCTTTCTTCGCCTTCTGCGACTGTTGGATAGTTTATTGGCTGCACATATAAATTATGGTCGTCTAATAGTTTATCACTTAAAAGTTTGCATAGTTTGGGATCACGAACCATTACAGGAACAATGTGTGTGCAAGAAACATCTAAAACTTCAATTCCACTAGATATAAATTTGTCTTTTAATTTTTTTGCCTGCTCTTGATGTTTTTCTCTTAATTGAGGACTATCTTTCAGCCATTTAACACTAGCCAATGCTCCAGCACACAGCACTGGCGATAGTGATGTTGTAAATATGAACCCACTTGCAACTAATCTAATAGCATCAAGCACAACAGGGTCTCCAGCAATGTAACCACCAGTTACACCAAAGGCCTTACCAAGCGTTCCGTTTACAATATCTACACGATCTTGAATACCTAATTCTTGTAGGTAACCTGCTCCATGCTCTCCATACAAACCTACCGCATGAACTTCGTCGATATAGGTTATTGCTCCGTAACGATCGGCAAGATCGCAAATATCAACAATAGGCGAGACATCACCATCCATGCTATACACAGACTCAAAGACAATGCAAGGTGTTTGTCCTTCTGCGGAAACTCTTTTTAATTGTTGCTCCAATTGCTCCATATCATTGTGCTGCCAAATAAGTTTGTCAGCACCACTGTGGCGGATACCCTGTATGAGGCTTGCGTGATTTTTTGAATCACTCAAAAACACAATGTTGGGAATGATTCTGCTTAGGGCAATCAGGCTCCATTCATTTGCGACATAGGCACTAGAAAAGAGCAGGGCACTTTTTTTACTATGTAACGCAGCCAACTCTCTTTCTAGTGCCACATGATAGTAACTTGTGCCACTTATATTCCTAGTGCCGCCTGAGCCTGCACCGGTCTGTTCTAATGCAGTGTGCATAGCATCTATTACTACCTTATGCTGTCCCATTCCCAGATAATCATTGCTACACCAATTGACAATTTCCTTGATTGCATATTTGCCATACCAAATATTCTTTGGAAATTTACCACGTTCTCGCAAAATATCATTGAATACACGATACTTGCCTTCGTCTTTTAATCTTGTAATAAGTGCTTCAAATGGTGTTGTGTCAATCATTATATACTCTGTTTATGGTAAAAATATTTATCTTTTAATAAGTTAACAGATACTATTACTAGATCTCTTGGGTTTTAATTGTATAATTGGGTATACTTAAATAAATTACTACAATTTTTGTAGTCAATAAGAAGGGAGGTATTTCGTTATGGAAATGCTAAACAAAGTAAGAGAGTGGGCGGGCGCATTAGCAAATGTTGGTGTAAGCATTGCAGCTCTCGCGATCATCCTAGAAGTTTTAGGTCTAGGCAACATGCCATTCATGCCTGAAATGAGTGTAGTGGCAAATGTGACAGCTATGTTATCATCGCTAGGTGCAGAAGGCATTATGGGTTTGATCGCAGTATGGGTTCTGTGGGCTATTTGGCAACACAAGTAATCTATAACTTGGAAGGGGGCTTCGTGTCCTCTTCCTTTTTTTCTAACCAACGGTCGTGTAATTCTTTATCCCAATAGACAAAACTGCCAAGCATGGTAGTGACTTGAAATATACCCATCAAGTGCATTTCTTTTTGCACTGCTTGATAATCTTTGATCCATTCTTTAATTGTTTTTAGCATAAAGTATATAGCTAAATAAGTATATGAGAGCTACAGATATTATACGTATGATGTTGGACATCATTGACCAAAAAGAAATACAGCAACCTGAACCAAGTGAGCCAGTGGCCAGTAGATTTAAACAAATATTTGACGTGTTAAGTAAACGTGATAATAGGACAGTGGCCAATGCTCCTAATGAAGTTGTGACATCCATTGATGCTGTGACAACAGATGCTGGAGGTGGACTAAACGGTCCCAAGCACCCTGCAGATATTAGAGTAAAAGACCCGAGAGGATATGAATAATGGCAATCTTAAGTAACATAAACCCAAATAGACCGCAAAGAGGCAAAAGGTCTGTGAGATTATCAGGAGAAGCGTCTCCGCAAGAAATACCGCTAAGTGCTGGCACGGTAGTATTGATTGCCAACGGCTCAGGAACAACCTTTACATTGGCTAATGGTCAAGAAGGACAGATGATGACCTTTGTGGCAAGTTCAGATGGCGCAGGCAACATAAACGATATTAGAGTAAATTGTAGAGCAAGATACGCATTTGACAACAGCGGCGTAAGAATCACAGGTGCCAGTAGCACAGCAGAATGGGCACCATTCACGGCTCTACAAGAACATTCAATGGCCTGGGCAGTATTCACAGAAGGCGAATGGTGTTGGAGTCAAGGCACCAACGAAGAATAAGGAATAGGCAATGGCAAACATCACTCTCAACTATAGAGGAATCACCGGCAAGCGTGGAACAGTTACAGTAGATGACACAGGCAACATACTGAGTATCATCACTGCTATAGTTGCTGATGAAGATCCTACACTTGGGGTGCTAACAGGCAATGACTATGACATAGCACTTGAGCGTGACACAAGCATTACTGATGTTAACAACGGAAGTGATACTATTTCTGATCACATAGTTGATGGCGATACTATTCTATGCATTGACGACAAAAAGAATCTAACATCAACCAACACCAAAGAAGTTAGACAACTTCGCAAGTTGAGAATAGCCAGTGTTAAAAGACTAGCGGATGGCAAAGCAAACTACACCTATGATGCTACAGCATTACCTGATACTTATAATGGCAACTTACCAGGAGCAGATGACAATCCCAACACAGGAGGACTGCTACCTAAGCGTCCTTGGGTAACAGGAGTGGTTATTGCAGCACCAGACACACTAAGCGATGCTATTATTGGCGGTGGTGGTGATTTTACTGACCTACAGATTTGGTATGATGCCGCAGACACAGCAACTATTATTCCTAATGCAACAGACGAATCACAGATCACACAATGGACTGACAAATCCAACTTTGCTCACAATGCCAATCCAGATGGTGGTAGTGCTAAACCCACATATGAAAACACTACTCCTAAAAACGGATATGGTTACATTGAGTTTGACGGAGTAGATGATAGGCTCACTATCAATCCGTTCACACAACTTGCAAGTGCTACAGGATGGACAATGTTTGTGGTTGCACAAAAGACAGATGGTGCAGAAACAACTGGGGTGCTCACAAGAACAGACTTTGGCGACCTACGCATTGAACTTGCCGCAACAGGCAGTGGAGTAACGGTTACAACCGCAGGACAAACAGAAGTTTATGCAAGCCAAAGTGACACTAACTGGAATGCGTGGACATTGGTTTATGAAGCATCGCAACCTGCGGTGTTTAGAAAGAACGGTAGCACACTTACTCCCGTGAGTGCTCCTAATCAAGATGCCACACTGAACGCCAGCAACAACGAGATGTACATAGGCGGTAGTGCAAGTGATGTATGGCCAGGCAACATTGCAGAAGTTATCATGTTCTCAAGAACACTTACAGCAACAGAATACGGCAACGTGGAAAACTATCTATCAAACAAATGGGACTTGTAACGGATGCCTAATCTAAATCCCAACAGCACTAACTACGTTCATACACACGAGCCTAACACTAACGACTTAGTTCAGGCAATGGATTACAATGCATCAGGACAACCTGTCCTGCGTGTTAAAACTGCCGCTGGTCCAGGTGATGACGGCAACCTAACCTCAAAGGGGAGGCAAAAAGTCAGTCCTTATGAGACTGTGTTCTTCAACACATTCCAGTTCGGAACTGAAACAGATGTATGGGAGACTGATGTAACAGGCACTGGTAGTGCCACCCACGCACCAGCCAGCAGTCAAGTGCTGATGAGCATCAACGGAGACAGTGGCGACAAGGTGATTAGGCAAACTCTTCTCGCACAACGATATGTTCCAGGAAGATCTAGCACGGTGAGTTTTGCTATCACGCTTGGAACTCCCGTGGAAGGCATCCGCAAAAGATTAGGAATGTTCAACCAAGCAGGCGATGGCTTTTGGTTTGAAGACAGCGGCGTATGGGCAGACGGTGCTCCAATATATAACTGCACGGTATCAAACGGCGGCAGTGACATCGCTGTTCCCAGAAGTGCTTGGAATGGTGACAAACTAGACGGCACATCAAGCAGTGGTATCACAG
>Ga0208428_1000260_pt1 | contig 26814 bp, 42 predicted proteins | sample DEB08_DNA_11_FD_184535 | JGI IMG/M metagenome (GOLD analysis project Ga0208428, IMG submission 184535) | Aqueous microbial communities from the Delaware River and Bay under freshwater to marine salinity gradient to study organic matter... | ecosystem: Environmental > Aquatic > Marine > Coastal ... | reverse complement strand
TCCCTTACTCTGGTGCATTTATTGGTGGTTCTAATTCTAAGAAGAAAGAGATTCTTCATGAAGGTCAGATTAGAACGTTCAAGGGAGATATTATTCCCGGACCTTCATATTCAAATTGGAACGTAGAATGTAAATCATACAAAGACTTTCCGTTTCACAGACTTTTCCACAACACAAAGATACCACAACTTGATCAGTGGATCGATCAACTCCTTGATGTAGCAGACGAAGGTGATGTCAATCTTCTCTTTATGAAGTTTAATCGTAAAGGAAGATACGTGTTGCACAACCTTAAGGACTTTGAGTGCTTTGGTATTCCTTATAATGATGTGTGGAATTTCACTTCTTACGATCTTTTTATAGAAGTTCTTTGCATTATACGCAAAGGTAATTCTCTTTTTTGACACTAAAAATACAACCTTTTGGATACTAAGTAGTAGGTGTTCAAAAGGAGAATTGTCATGTTCGGACTAATAAAATCAGTAATAAATCAACACCACCGTAAAGATTACATTTTTGATCATTATCTTAGGGTGGAATACAAGAGCGACATTCAGGCTGCTAAGAAAATGGGTCTGACTGACGATCAAGCAATCAGAGAAATTAGGAGAAGAATGGGTGCTTAAGGCTATTGGTAGAAGTTTTAGAAACTTTAAAGAAAGAATGTCTATGTCTGAAGAAGAGTATTATCTCTCAAAAAGCACAGATCCTGTAGATTGTGAACATAGACAAAGAGAAATCATGTACGGCAAGTATAGAAGAGATGGTTTCCTTAAGAACAGGTATTAAAGTATTTTGTGTTTTACTGGCAACCGTAGAAGGAGCAAAACCAATGAAGAATTTTAATACTTGGGCTGAGAAACGTGGAAGAGCAGCGATTGTTAGAGAGTGGGGTTTGATTTCACCAGAATCTAAGAAATACATCGTTGACATGTGGGAGCAGGATGGTAGTATCTCTAAATCCGAAGCAAACAAGCTCCGTAATAGATAACCGCCCGTAGCTCAACTGGATAGAGCAACCGCCTTCTAAGCGGTAGGTTGTACGTTCGAGTCGTACCGGGCGGGCCATCTCCTAAAAATTAATAAATACATACTCATGATTTATTTTTTAGGAGTTATCTATGTTAGCTGGATTGATTGTTATCGGAGCCGCTTTTGCTACAACTTTTACTGCATGGCGTTTGTACGACATCTACTTCAACGAAAAGCCTGAAGAAGAAGCGCCATCAATTTCCTATCATCACGATTCTGAAATTTTACAAGATCCTCAAGTAGGCGTTAAGTATCTAGTTGAAGATCCCGAAGGGGTTGATGCTGATGGTACTTTAGAAGCAGTAAATGAATGGATTCAGAACGATGATCCAAATATTATTTCTGGAGAATATCAGATTTTAGTTTCAACATTAAGTGATATTGGTGTTGTTGAAATTTCTGGTGATGCTTCTCCATTACTTCTTGACAATTACGAAGATGTTGAAGTACCATATGTTGATGGTGAAGGTAATTTGGAATGGGCTAAAGTTGATTTAGACTTTGCCTAGATTATATTGCCGCTATAGCTCAGTTGGTAGAGCAGTTGATTTGTAATCATCAGGTCCGGAGTTCGAGTCCCCGTGGCGGCACCATCTATAAATAAAGGAAAACGGAGGACATAATGTCGAAAGTTATTAAACCTTTATCAACAGAGCTTGCTCTTAGTAGTTCTGTAGGAAATACAATTTCTTCTGCTACTATGGTTAGAATCGTTAATCTTAGTGCTGGCGATCTTACTATCACAAGATCTGATTCATCGAATACTAAGATCGGAACATTTTCCATGTTTGCGGATCAAGAATCGTTTGTGAGAAAAGATTCAACAGACATTCTTTTTGCGTCTGGTGCAGGGGCTAATGCAACAAGCATTGCTATTCTCGACTGATGGCATATAATCCTACTTTTTATGCAACAGACGATGATAAGCTGAATATAGCCAGAGGTCTTACAAAGTATTCTCAGGTCGTAAACATCTTTGGTTATCAGTCCAACGTCTCAAGCCAGTTTATTCCATGCTGGGAGGCTAACACAGCCTATACATTCCCAACAGCAAACTTATCAATGTGTATCAAAAGCACTGATGCTGGGGATACTGATATTAGAATAAAGGTAGTCGGTTTAGATTCTAATTACGAAACGTTGACGGAAGTAGCTAATTTAAACGGAACAAGTGACGTTACGTTATCTAACGAATACTTTAGAATTAATTCTCTAGTTACTGTAGAAGGAAATGCTAATGGTCAGATATCGTTGTATGACGAACCATCAAAATCTGTTCTTTATGCAAGAATAAGACAAGGCGAAGGTAAAAATCAGGCATCATTTTACACAGTTCCAGCAGGACATAATTTTTATCTTTATAGAATTGACGGATTCTCTGCAACTGCTAACGCCAACAAATATCTATATTTTAGAAATCTTTCTAGAGTTGATGTAGGTGCAGCTGAGAAGGTGGAGCTTAGAGTAGCAGAAACTACCTTCACTCAACAGATGAATATTCAAAGAAGACTTCCATTTAAATATTCAGGTAACACTGATATTGTGTTTCAGACCAAATCATCATCACAGACAAATGAAGTAGGCATCTTTGCAGAAGGCATTCTTATACAAGAAGGACAGTATTTCGAATGACGGAAGAAATTTTTGATTTTGGCTTTTCTGCCGTTGATGAATCAGAATTAGAATCTTTTCAGAAAGCCACTGCAGAAGCCGAGGAAGCTTCTGCAACTGCTTCAACATACGAAGAGAAACTGAATAGTTTGTACAATGCAATTATACCTCTTCTAACTAATCTAAAGAAGAATCCAGAAAAAGATTATATCTACTGGCCTAATAGATTAGAAAGAGTAGAAAAGTTTGAAGACCACATTTCTTCTATTATTAGTTAGATAGAGGATTGTCTAAAGCTAACTGTATTTTTTTAGACATTCTTACTTCAAGTTCTCTCATCTCTCTATCTGTATCTTGATATAGTTGATCTCTTTTAGTATCAAATCTTTGGTCAGCTAAATCGATCATTTCTCTTACTTCTTTTTCAGATTCCCTCACATCATCTTTGAGACGGTCAACTAAGTCTTCTACTCTTGTGACATCTTCTTTTAGATCATTACGTATGTCCCTTGCATAATCCGTAGCCTGAAGAACTGCATCTTCAGCAGCTTTCATTTGTTCTTGAATTATGGAAAGTTGCTCTTCGATTCCAGAAAGATCCGGAGCAACGTATGACGTGATCATTTCTTTCATATCCATATAATCGTTGTAAACTGTAAATGCACCGTAAAGGCCACCGATAACAGTTGACACAACACCAAATGCTGCACCTGCTGTTACTACAGTTACCTTTATTCCAAGAATCTTGAACTCTTTGTTTTTTAAGTTCTCTATGCCATCTTCTAATTTTTCTAATTCTTCACCTAAGTCTTTCTCTGCCATTTCACAAATGCTCCTATTCTGTCGTGAATGTCAGGGTCTTCTATGTAATCATAACCTTTTGGGGGAGTCGTTTTTTGCTCTTTCCATACCGGGATAAATTCAGAAATGTTTTTACGAAAATCTGGATTAGAACGAAAATGCACTTCGATTAATTTGCCACCAATAAACTCACAATTGATTCTCGGTTTATCTTTAAAGTCTTTTAGTATTTCAGGGAACGGAACTTGGTCATCAGTTTTTATCCATCTGTCCCATTTGACAAATGTGTCATCTGATTTTATTCCCTCAACACAAAGAACTTGTTGGCCGTATTCATAATCTACTGATAGGTGTCTACCTTCAAACCACTCACACCAAAAGTGACCAACATTTAAGTTCAGTGTATATTTTTCGATCCAGAGTTTTTTGGCACCAAGTCCGAGACCAAGTGCATTAACACATGGTCTAACAATATAATAATTTGGTTCAGGAACATCAGTTCCTACGGGACCACACTTGTAGCCAAGCTTACGGGATAGGATAAGTTTATCCACCACCCACAATTCATCTGGATCTGCTGTCTTCCAATATAGATCTTCTTCTGTATCTTCGTAAATTGAAATCATTTTTTGTTTGCTGTTAAAGCCTCTTTACCATAGAAAGCTGCAACAATTGCAGCGACGGAAACAAAGTATGTAGGTGCAATATCTTTCAATAAAGAAGATGCTCCTTCAAGTCCAACAACACTAGCCAAGATAATAGCAAAAGGATAAAGAAGCATACCAAACAGGGCAAACCATGCCATGTTTCTTTGAGCATCTTGCCTCTTATCTTCATTTTCAATCTGAAGCATTTTTTCACCTTTTGCCATTTCTTCATCTGTAATGACGCCATCACCATCAGCATCGAATTGATTGTAAATTGAATCCTTTTCTAATGTTTTAGCTGCCATTTTATCAACCCATCGTATCGAACATTGTTGTCAGATCAGGTGCAAATGTTGCTGCGGCCCATAACAAAGCACCGATAGCAGCTACGCCAATGACAACCCATTTCATTTTCATGTCATCAACAGACATTTTTACGCCAATAAGTTCGTTGCTCAATACTCTGAGGGAAATCTCCATTTTACCTTCAGGCATATCAACAACTTGGGGTTCCTGATTTTTAGTTTGTGTTTGCTTTTGCTCTTCAGCCATTATTCTACTCCTTCTAAGATTACTTTACCTTCGTTTAAAAGACGCTCTCTGTTAGCCATGTGCTGTGCATGAACGTCATCCTTGCTCTGACCATGATAAGGAACGGCATGACCCTCTTCGATGAGGATTTCTGTTGCTCTTTTTTCTTCAATCAAAAAGTCGCCAAGGATACGACCAAACTTACCTTTTGCATCTTCACCACTTCTATCAATTTCAGTTTTTAAAACTTGTGAAGAACCAACAGGAAGAAGTTCTTGAAGTCTATTCTTACTAGCTAGACCAAATTGTTTTTCTACTTTGTCTCTTGTTCTAGATTCAGGGGTGTCAATTCCCATCATTCTAACTCTTTCCTTGTGCATCCACACACCGAAGCCAAGATCAATATCAATATCTACGGTATCACCGTCCACCACCTTTAAAACTTTGCATTTATATTCGTACATAGTTACCTCCCACTAACCTGAATGTTGAAACTGTAATGCTCTAAGTTGTTGAATCTCTTGCTCAAGTCTCATGACTTCAAGTTGTTTTTTTCTCAACTCAAGTTCATATAGTCTGTTGCAGTCGATTCTTGATTTGGGTTTTTGGCCCAAAGGGATAGTAATTCTAGCAAAGACGCCAACGTCACCAACTCTAGAATCAACGTAACCACTCAAAGGATCGGTATACCCTCTCCCGATAATGCCAGTGACCCCAAATTCTAAATTTGTTGCAGAGCCGATTGCATTAGAACAGTCCAGATCTCCTGCTTTAAACCTATCTGATTGGTAGCTTCCGGGAGTAGAAGGAAGAGATAGGTTTAAAGAACTACTGGATTGACCAAATGCAATAGAAGCATAGAACAGTAAAAATATGAGTGAGATGAGCAGAAGTCTGCCCCATGTGTAATTAATCATCGTCACACCTTTGAGCATATTCTTGAATCTATACCAGTTGATTCTGCATCATCTACAAATCTTCTAGAACTGGTGCAGATATATTCTATACGTTCACAGTCAACTTCTCTGATATAAATTTCGACAGTCTTTTGACTTAGATAAGGAACGTTGATTAGTTTATGTGATGTAGCAAAGGGAATCGTTTCCCAGTTCTCATCATAAACAGAAATTTCATAGTATTCTATCTCCTTTCTTTTGTTGAAAAGTGTCATAGTAGTCACGACAATATCATCCAAGAACGAAGGTCTGAACTTAGGATAAGTAGGTGTCCATTCGTGAGCTTGTGCAGTAGCAGCTAGAAATATAACTGCTACTGCTGCGATAAACTTTTTCATCAGTTTGCAATGCACTCTGCTGTAATATTTGCAGAATATTCGCCGCCCGGAAATGACTTCCCGAATCCATAAGTCACTTCGGAATCAATTTGAAACCATGTAGACCCAGCAACAGAAAGATCGTATTCTGTTACATTGTCATATTCGATTTTGGCTGCTTCGTAGCCAGACATCAAAGCGTCAGATGTTGACGAAACAGTTACTTCTCCGTCCCAATTGAGAGCATCGGTCAAGCTTGGTGACGACACAAATGATTGAGGCCAAGAAATTTTAGCAGTGTAATAATCTGCAATGGTAACGTCATATCTTACGATAGGGAATACGCCACCATCTACAGGATCTGTGCTTAGTGCATCTGGGGTTGGGTTTCCATAAACACCAGACGTGTCAGTGTAAATGCTGCACTTGGATGAGACATTGCCTATAATTGGAACAGATTCTGCATAAGCAAATCCTGCAATAAAAAGCGTAGACAATGCAAAGATAGTTCTTAACATTTTATTCTCCGGTTAGTTCTTCTCTGTCATACTGAGAGCGCACCATAGAATAATATCTGGCTGATCCTGCCAGTTGTCTCAACGCCCTGTTATTATCAGGCATTTCTTTATCATCAATGATATTTTTGTCAGGGTATTCGTTTCCCTGATATTCAACTTGGTAGTATGGAACAAGAAGAGGTTCTGGATTAAGTTTTTTAAGCATTTCCTGTTGTCGGTTGAGGTCTACTAAACCACCGACTTTTGGATCAGATCTTAAAAGACGTTCTAAATCTTCATCTTCTTCTTCTTCAAAAAAATTTTCAACTACATCATCTTTTTCAAGTTCAATTTTTTGAGATTCTTTAAATTCAAGCCAGTATTCATAAAATTCTTCATCTGGCGTCATGACTTGAATCCCGCTTACGTATTTATAAACAGCGTTCAGGAAACCCGGACACGTTGGATCTGAAAGTGGATTTGTACAAACAACTTGATCTGGTGTTATATCCATTCTGTAAGAATAAAACATAGAAGGGTCGGATATTGTCCCATTTCCTTCTACGTCCATGCTTCCTTGTCCCCATTGTTCTCCCGGTATTCCAGCAAACCTGAAGTTCTTTTGAATGGAGTTTCCCGGAAGTCCTGACCAATCGTCAACTTCTTCAAAAATGTAACCACCGTTTACAGCATCTTCATTACGAACGTATACTTTAACATCTTCAGCGGGATCTTTTGATATAACGTAATAGTAAGTTATGCCGTTGACCTGTAAGGTTACGTTAGGAGAAGTGAAGTCTGGTAAAACACCAGTCATTGACCAACTAAGAGCATCTTGTGCTGCATTGTTGGTTACACCATAAATGCTATCCGCCCAAGAGTAATGCCAGAACACCGACAACGATAGCACCGCCAATAAGGGTAGTACGAGTTTCTGAGTCAATGTTAATGCCTCTATTGTTTTCTGAGTCTGGTCTACGATCTTGGTTGATGGGCTTGTCCCATTCTTCTTTGGCTTGTTCTCCAATCATACCATCGATAGGACAGGGAGTTCCCGCATTCATCATGGCAGTAAAAATTCTAGGATCCTGACACATCACAGATACGGCTGCAACTTTCATTCCCATGTCATAAAGTGTTTTAGCATTTTTGAGTTTTTCACAGTTCATGTCTCGAACTGTCGATCCAGCAGATATTCCCAAGATTTGCGTTTGAACAGCACCTGAAACTCCAACCGTACAAAGGTCAGAGTTTGCCGTATTGAGGTTTGGTGCAATAGCAGAAGGCGGTGCCGAAATTACCGTAGTGGTAGATTCCGATTTTGTGTCAACAGTGCTTTCAGTGTAATTTTCAGTCACTATCGGTTCATTTTGTGAAAATGCAATATTTGGAATAACAAATAACACTGCTACGAGTAGCAGTCTTTTAAACATTTCATGTCCTTAAATGTCGAATAATTTTCTAGATGAAATCACTTCGAAGAAGGTTTTACTCTTCTGGTTGTTTAATGCATTATAATTTTTTAGTGTAATTTCTGAATATGTTGGTCTGTAGTGTAAGGTTCTTTCCTTTGGAATACAAAGAAGTTGACCTGTAGTTCTCATAGCTTTTCTTTTCTCATCATGCCTCAAAGGATTCATTTGTGGATCTTTTTCGGGTTGAGAAGAAAGAACTTGTAACATATCTTCAGGTGTTTTGATGGATTTCAGTTGCTGAAGAACAATCTTCATTCTATTTTCAGAAGACTTTCTAGAAGCCTTTTCATGTGGGTTATCTTTGTTGTTTTGATAACCAGCCCAAGGCATGTCGATACCGTGATTTGTTCTCACAATACCGTCAGTCTTTTTAAGTTTTTTGAAAGTATATTCGTATTTTTTATTAGGACCGTGATAGTCTCTGAATGCTCCTTCCAGAATGTAACACTCATTGTCGTCTGCAATTAAAGTATTTCCCGGAATCTGAAGTCTAATAAGAGTGTTCAGGGCAGACTTTGCACTTCTTTTAAACAGAGCAGTTCTGATACGAATACCATCTGGAGCGTAGTAAGTTCTCTCAGACTGATCATCTGAACCAGCAGCAGCGCCTTCCTTCTCATCTTTCTTAACCATAATAGATGCAGAAAGAATAGCCACACCGTGTTCGTTTACACCTTCAGTGTAACGAGTCTTATCATCTTGCATGTACAATCTTTGTACGCCGTTTCTATTAGATTGTTTAATAGAAACAACGGGTTTGTAGTTACGGTCCCTGTTTTTAGCAAGAACCCAACCGTACTCAGGAAGATATTTTGCAACGACAACACACATGTTGACTCCTGTTGACAGTAAATAAGATTACTGTTATTTATGATAAACAAGGAGTTAAAAGATGAATAACTATGTAATTTACACTCAAGAGAACTGTTCTTATTGTGTTAAGGCAAAGGAGCTTATCAAGGATAAAGGACACACATATACTGAGTACGTCTTAGGAAGAGATATTTCCAAGACTGATCTTTTTGAAATGTTTCCGGGTGTTAAGACTGTTCCTATTGTTGTTTTGGACGGTCAAAAACTTGGTGGTTATCAGGAATTAACTGAATCCGTAAATAGAATGTTACTTAAGGGATAGAATGGTAGAAATTGAAAGAAATGAACTGAGTCAGAATGCTATGGGTGGAACAGAACTCATGGCAACTGCTCTAGCTGAGAGACTTGATCCAGAATTAGCTGACAAGTTTCAGATTATTTGTTCAAGAGTTAGGGATATTGATGAAAATAAGATCCCTATTTTGTGGTTACACGATCTTCCAAATGATCCCGAATCACAGCACTTAGCAGATAAAGAAAGTAGGGATAGATTTGCAAAGTTTGTTTTTGTGTCAAACTGGCAAATGAATGAGTACATCCATACATATGGTTTAGATTGGGATGATTGTTACGTAATTAAAAATGCAATCGAGCCGATTGAAATGGAAGAAAAACCTAAAGATGGTATTATCAGATTGATTTACCACTCAACACCTCACCGTGGACTTGAGTTGCTGATCCCATCTTTCGAATATCTTGCAGAAAAGTATGATAACATTGAACTCGATGTATATTCGAGTTTTGATTTATATGGTTGGCCGGAAAGAGACAAGCCATATGAAGATCTTTTCGATAGATGTAGACAACATCCTAAGATTCATTATCACGGGACACAGCCTAACTCTGTAATTAGAGAAGCTTTGGCAAAGGCAGATATTTTTGCTTATCCTAACATCTGGCCTGAAACATCATGCATTTGTGCAATTGAGGCTTTGGATGCTGGGTGTCTGATGTTGGCACCTAATTACGCAGCGCTTTCTGAGACTGCTGCATCTTGGGGGATCACTTATCAGTGGACGCCAGATAATAATAAACATGCAAATTTGTTTACATCCATTTTGGACAACATGATTAAAACTTTGTCTGAAGGTAAAGACGATGCTGAAAATATGATTATCCAGCAAAAACTATACTACGACAATTTTTATTCTTGGAAGGTTAGAATGCAGGAGTGGAATCAGCTATTGAATAATATTTTATGGGAAAGAAATGAACTCTAACAATGTAATTAGTTTCGGTAAAAGTACAAAGCCGAGTGAAGATAAAAAGGATGTCGATAAGGACTTATTGAGTCTTAAGTCATCTTACTGTGATGAGATGTCGAATGAGATTTTTGGCATTGTTATGAGAATCATCGAAAGAAGTGGTCATATGAACCACATCGACACAGAGGATGAAGGGTTTTTCGAAGAACTTCAACCTCGATTGGCAATGATTAAAGAAGCTCTTTTTGCTGTATTTTGTCTTCTTGAAAACGTTGATTATGATCTTTCTGTTGTGTTTGATAATCTTTATGAGCCAATTGGTTTTACGGAGGATGGGTTTAACACCCATCTCTTCGTTTCCGTAAATAATAAATACAGAGACAAACTCATTGAAATGACTAAAGAATATTTAAAAAACAAGGACAACAATGGTTAGAAAAAGTATTTCTGAAATCTTGCATGAGATTGGCGAACAAGCCTCTTTTCAAGATCGTGTTAAAGTTATGAGAAGCTACAGAGGTAATAATCCTCTTAGAACAATTCTTAGATATGCATTTGATCCGAGAATCAAATTTCTTTTACCGGAAGGGACACCTCCTTACAAAGAAAATGATTTCCCAGATCAACAAGGCAATTTGTATTATCATTTCAAAAAGCTTTATCTTTTTATTGAGGGTGGAAATCCAAACATCACTGATCTCAAAAGAGAAAGCCTTTTCATCGGTATGTTGGAAACGGTCGATAAAGATGATGCTAAAATTTTAATTGGAATGAAAGACAAAGAAATTCCCGTTAAAAATGTAACCCAAAAATTAACAGAAAGAGCCTTCCCGGATTTATTCAAATGAAAAGACGGTCTAGTAAAAAGTCAGATTTCGTAACTGAAGAATATTATGATGAATTTGAAGATATCAATTATCAAAAGTATAAGAGACAAAAAAATCTGAACAGAAAAAAGAACGATCCTTACCGGGATGATTACAGGGATGAATGGAACTGATGCCATCTTATACATTTAAAGACAAAGAAACTGGTGAAACGGTAACTAAAATTATGTCTCTTGTAGAAAGAGATAGTTATCTAGAAGAAAATAAAAATCTTCAGCTTTGTTTAGCTACACCCGGATTTGCTGATCCTCACAGAATGGGGAGAATTAAACCGGATGACAATTTTAGAGATCTTCTTAGAGAGACTAAGAAGGCACATAAAGGTAGCACAGTAAATACATTTTAGGGAATTGAATGGCTAGAAAAATAAGACAAAAAAACGCCAATCATATTAAAGAACAAAAAAGACAATCATTTGAAAAATCGTTAGTTCTAGAAAATGTAAGGCCAAAGACTGATAATCAGAAGAAGATCTTCAGTCAGTATTTTCAAAAGAAACATATTTTCATTCATGGGCTTCCGGGTACGGGTAAGACATATATCAGCCTTTACCTTGCACTCAAAGATCTTCTGTCGGATTCGAATATTGAAAAGGTTCTGGTTATCAGAAGTGCTGTCTCTGCTAGAGAGTTGGGATTTATGCCCGGTTCAGCAAAAGACAAGATGAGGGCTTATGAGGAACCATACTATGAAATATGTTCTAAATTGTTCGACAGGGATGATGCGTACACGCAGCTTAAGATGAGGAAGATGATTGACTTTACGCCAACATCTTTTCTCAGAGGCGTAACGTGGGACAATCATGTTGTGATTGTTGACGAAGTTCAGAACTTGAATGATCACGAAATTTCAACAGTGATTACCCGTATGGGACAAGGTTCTAGAATCATATTCTGCGGTGATTTCAGGCAGTCTGATTTTGTCACTAAGGGTCTTGAGGAAAGTGGAATAACCAACCTCTTCAAGATAATTCGCCTAATGCCATCATTCACACACGTAGAGATGGGAATAAACGATGTCGTAAGAAGTGGAATTGTAAGGGAGTATCTTGAGGCAAGAATGGAATTAGGTCTCAATTGAATTAATATATGAAAAATGCTATAGAAACATACAGAAATTTTGGACTTGCAGTTGAGAATATGGTACTTGACTCGGACATAACCTACATGGAAGCTATAATGGAGATTATGAAACGTGAAAACTTGGAAGAAGAAATTATATATAAGATGATTAAGAAGAATCCGGTTTTAAAGATTAAACTGGAACTTGAGAGTCGAAAATATAATCTTCTCCAGAAGGATGCAAATACGGCGATACTGTGACACCATTCAAATGTTATAAGCTCTACTTAGCCCTTAAACAGCACTTCAAAACGGAGACTTATGATTTTTTTAAATATAACGGAAAGGTAAATGCAAATGAAGACACTTTCAAAAATCGTAAAGACTACTATCTCTTTACTAAAATGGCCTCTAGACCAAATGTACAAACTCTGCTTGTATCTGTACTGTCAGATGACCCTGATTTTTACGTCACGGACATCCTCTCTGAACGAGGTGAAAAAATCCACAAAAGGTGGCAAAAGTACCAGCAAAGCTTCGACTACAGCTTCAAAGAAGAAATCAAGCAGTACGAAAACTTCGACCAAGCGATCATCGTCAAAGAAGGCTACCCAGAAATAATTTCAGATTATTTCTCTGGCAAGATATCCCTTGACACACTTTCAGTTGTCGATAAACTCATTGATGGCTGTAAATATTGGGGTACTCATCTTAAAGACCCTCTTTGGGATGAGATAAATATGAAGTTGATGAAGTATAGACCCTTCATCAACATTCGTACTGAAATATACAAAAACTATATCTATGAAATTTACAGTGGACAATAAAACTACAAGACACTACAAGACACTACAAGACACTAAAAGGAAAGATAATGAGCTTACAAGAACTCAAATCAAAACGTAAATCCAGTATGGAAAACCTCCTCAAAAAGATGGAATCTGCAAATGAAGGTGGTTACTCTGAAGATCAAGAGAAATACTGGAAACCTTCAGTTGGAAAAGATGGTAACGGACAATTCATCATTCGGTTTCTTCCAGAACCGAGTGGGGAAGATTCTCCTGTTGTTCATCTGTACAGTCACTTTTTCCGGGGTCCGGGTGGTTACTACGTGGAAAACTCCCTGACAACTTTGGGGAGAGGAACACCAGATCCTTGCTCAGAATATAATTCTATGCTTTGGAATTCTACTGATAGTGATAACCATCCCAACAGAAAACAAGCAAGAGACCAAAAAAGAAATTTGAACTACTATTCAAATATCTACGTGGTCAAGGATCCTGCTAATCCAGCAAATGAGGGGAAGGTTTTCCTCTTCAAGTATGGTAAAAAGATCCATGACATGATTGCTAAGAAACTTAAGCCTGTCTATGATGACGAAGAAAAGGTTAATGTTTTTGATATGTGGGAAGGTGCCAATTTCCGTATGAGAATTAGCACCGTAAAGGGTGATGGTAGAACCTACTGGAATTATGATGATTCCACTTTTGACTCTCCATCTGCACTTTTTGATGATGATGACAAGTTAGAAGAAATCTACATGCAACAGCATTCTTTGGCTGAAATCGTATCACCTGATAAGTTTAAGTCTTACGATGAACTCAAAGAAAAGCTCAACAAGGTTCTTGGTCTTGATGGTCCTAGTGTTGCAACACCAAAGCCACAACCAAAACCAGAGCCAGTTAAGCAGACTTCATCGGCAGAATTTCTTGATGACGATATTCCGTTTGATGTTGAGTCAAAGGCATCGGTCGATGATGACGACGATGATCTTTCAGTCTTTAAATCCTTGATGGATGATGACTAAAATAAAAGGGGGCTTCGGCCCCCTTTTTTGTAATTATATTCCTGCCGCTGAACCCATTCCAGTTCTTCCAAAATCTTGATAATTTGGATGTGACAGACCATGAAACATCCCAGCTTGTGACGAAACACCGGGACTTCCTGACAAGCTTGAATTAACACCAGTAGGGCTTGTTGGTCTTGTCATTTGTTCGTCCATAAGTTTACCGTCCCCGCCAGAAGCAGCAAGATCGGGCTGAATTTGTGTATCTTGGAATAATTGTTTTGACATTGATTCTATAATAGAAGATGTTTTATCACTAATTTCCCCTATATTTGATGCTGCTAAAATACCTGCAGCAGTTCCAAAATTACCACCGACAGCAGCAATACCAGCTAAAGGATTTTCTCTACCAACGTCTAAAGCTCCTGACAAGAATGAACCGACAAGAGGAACTTCACTTAGGCCAGTTTCAACTAAAAGGTTACTAGCTATATCGAAGACTGGGGAGGCAGCTTTTTTCAACATTCCGGAAAATTCATTGAAACCTTCTTCACCTAAAAGCATTTTTGCTCCGGTGATACCTGCAAAGCCAGTTGCAAAACCTCCTAAAGTTCCACCGCCAACTAATGATGTTAATCCAGCAAAGGCACCTGCTGTTCCGAGAAGGGTTACGATTTCTTTATTTTCTGAGAACCAGTTTATAATTCCCTTAAGTGTTGGGTTAGATTCGATGAAACTGTCTAATGCAATTCCACCAACTTCCCGTCTCAGCTTTTTGTTTTCTTCTTCTGAGCCACCAGCAATGAGTGTTTTTGATGTGTCTTCTTCTAATGGTGTAAATTCAGCAAGCTTTGATGCTCCTATATCCGTCAAGGCTTTTTTCACGTCAGATTTTTCACCTGTCATAACTGTTGATGCCAAACCCGAATATTCCTCACCCAACAGTTTTGTCGTTAAAGGTGATTTTACTATATCTTCTAAAGATCCAGTTAAAGCAGTCTCTATGCCATATTCTTCAATTAAACCACCTAAAGCTGTTTCCTTCAGACCCTTTATTGCTTCTTGTTGCTTTTGAGGATTTTCAGATGATAAAAGTTCTTTTATATAATTATCTATTTTTCCTATTTTGTAACCTTCAGGAAGTACCTTGTCAATAAAATCAGGAATTTGAGGTATTTTACTAGGATCTTTTATAAGATCCTTTATAGACATATTTTTAACGTCTTCTTGAATATAACTTTCTATTGTTGTTCTAACAGTTTCGTTTGGTATATTTTTAATAATGTCACTTAAAGGTTTATCTAAAATAGTATCATTTGCAATTTCTACTACAGAAAAAATTCTATCTCTTGCCGTTTTATTTTCGATATCAACGATGGCAGGAATAGCAGATTTGAAATCTATACTTGCTAAGTCAGGGTAAAGTGCTTTGATGTCTGCTTCATATTCTGTTGCAATATCACCAATAGCTGTCAGTCGGCCTACAGGCGTTTCCGCCGAAGCAATCTTTTCAACAGCCGAAGTAAATGACTTAACGCCTTCACCGGATTGTATTGACTCCAGAATTTCTCTTGAAATTTTAGAAGCCGATGGTAAACTTGCAATATTTGCAGGAAGAGAATTAGTGATAGCAGCAACAGTCCTATCGGGAAACATATTTGCAGCGAGGTTTACAAATTCCCCGGCCACAACCTCCTTTACTGCTTCAGATTTCTCACTCAGTGTAGGATATTGCTCTTCAGAAGATTCGTTAGAAGGTTTTTCGGGAAACTCTAAAGGATTTCCTTCAACCTTATCCATTGCTAATTTGTATCCTTGCTCAAATGCACTTTGAACTTCTGGATATCCTTGCTCATCACCAGTTTCTACTTTTAAAACTTGTGACCAAAGGGAAGAAACTAATTCTTTGTCTCTTATCATGCTTGGATCTACGACAGTTGTGTCAGTTATCCCTTTGACGCCTTCATAATATCTTGGAGCATTTTTTGGTTTATCAGACCAAGTTGTAAATGCTTCTTTAAAGGTTTTATTTACGAAATGTTTACTGTGAAAAAATTTATAGATGTTTGCGGCGATACCTTGTTCAAAGGTATCGAATTTGGCTATTGGATGATCTCCACCAATTATTCCATACTCAGTTGCTCCAAACATCTTGGAGTACATGTCGGGGTAAGCAGCACCCGGATTTTTATAACGAATAGATGCCTTTGTTGCATTTTTTGGAATATCGTTTCGTATGTGTCCATTTAAAGTGTCTGCCATTAGCCTCTAGCCATTTCCTGTTCGTTTTTCTTTTTCTCCAAATAGTCAATTAGCATAGAAGAGTATAACTCCATTTCGAATGGAATCATATTTTCTAAATCAGAAATATTGTATCCATGATGCTGGGCCATATTAAAAATTAGCTTGTAGTAATTTTTAAGGTTGTTATGAGCCAGCAGTATTAAAAAAAATTGTTGATCCCTTTCAACTTCATAGATTTATTCTTTTTGCCTTCTTTCCACTTTGCTTCAACTTCGACAGAAGGCATTGCGGCAATCCAATCCTTACACTCTTCAATGTTTTTCACGGTAAGAGAATCAACAAACTCTTCCTTTTCATGATCACTGTAAGAGTAAAATTCGTATGTTTGATCTTCGTGGAATACTGATTTGATGCAGTATTTCAGTGTATCAAAAAATGCTTGAACGTCATTATCAGATGTTACCCTAGAAATTTCATCCAGAGTCGGGTACTTCATAATCAAGGCTGTGTGGTCATTGATAATAACTCTATCTACAACATCACCCGAAATAATATTTACGTCCTCTAGATTTACGGTTGCAGGACACCTTTCACCAGTATCAGGATCTGTAATTTCGATCTCGATGAATTCTCCAACAGAGTTGATTCTTAGTTGGATAAAAAGGTATTCGATATCGTAGTAAGGAAGTCTACTAATATCCAAAGAATCATCGACAACACAATTTTGAATTACCTGTTTGATAGCAAGAAAGATTTGATCTTTTTCGCCAGACTGTTTTGCCATCAAAAGAATTTTTTCTTCTTTGACCAAAAATGGTCTCATTAATATTTCTCTGTTTAAAGATGGGATTTTGGTCTTAAAAACAGCAGTCTGAATTTGTGGTAACATTTTTCATCCTTTAATCAATCTGTGGTCCAGTACTAACGGTTCCAATTGGAGGTCTTGTTTTAGGTCTTTCGGTAATAGGAGGAACTACATCTGGCATCGGAATCTTATTAACGTAACCGGGTTCTCCGAATGATGCTGATGGGAAACTTCCTCCACCAAATGCACTCATCGAGTAAGATCTGTATTTAATCACACACGATACTGTAGCAATAGCGTCTCCATTGCCCCAATCAAGTGATACGTCTGAGACAGAAGCGATGTATGCTTGGTTCAGGGTATAGATTGTGATGGGTCTGCCTTGTTGATTGTAGTGTGTTATAGAAACGGCTGTGCCAGATCCCTGTCCTACAAATCCGTTAGGATCTACAATAGAATCAAGCATTTGGTTGAGAGCGGATAAACATCTTCCTTCATTGTCCAAAAGAAAACTGTATCCTGCTCCACCATATGATCTTGAAACTGCTTTTTCCAAAGGTCTGTAGGGTCCGTTACTAAAAGTATCGGTAACTACACTAGAGCCGGGTAAAGTTCCAGAAGAGGCTTGAAACCTCAATTCAGGAAAGCTTGAGAAGAAGACTTCAAACAAAGCTGCCTTTGCAAAGTCGTTCTTAAATCTTCCTTTAAACTGTTCTATACTAAAGCCCATTTTAAATCCTATCGAGTGAATCTTTTTGTGCAATTCCAGCAACACCTGAACTAGGCGCTCCTGTCCCAATGGCGAACATTTCAACAGGTAAGAATAAAGCAATATCCCATTCGTATGATCTAACCTCATAAAGAGGAGACTGAAGTTGATTGAATAAGTATTTTTTAACACAAGGCTTAAACATACTAAATTTCGAAGCAACCTTCAGAATCTGATAGCTTATTCTCAATCTCGTTTTATCATCATATGTATTGTCGCTTGACAAAGTATAAAGTGCATCCATCAAAGCTGCTCTCGGTTGAAGAGGCAAATAGTGTAGGTTGATGCCCATTATTCCATTATTTATGGTGTCAATAGGAAATATCATCGGTAGTCTATCATGATAAGGTAGTTCCTTTATCATCTTGGGATAGTACTGAAAAAAATACATTTTTCCGATAGTAGGAAGTTTGGCTACTCTATCTCTATTTTTTAAAATTGTTTCTTTAGAACTTTCTAAAGCCATTGCACCAAATCCACGATAGTATTCTCTGGCTCTTTTTGTTCTTGCTGGAACAATCTCTTGTTCTAGACCTTCTTGAAGAATAGAATGAAAAACGTCTTTAGGTCGTTTACCTACAACCTTTTCTACTGTTTCCTTGAAGGAATTTAGTGTTATAGCCATTTAAAGTCCTAGTTCATTTTCCGTTAAGATTTGGAACTGCCATTTTCTATCCTTACAGAAGCTTTCAGCAGCCTTCCATTTGGATTCGTTAATGGCATATGTCTTAACTTTATTTACATATTGTCTAGTTACTTTTTTGACTTTTTCTGGCTTTTCGGTTTGGTACTTTGGTTTTATTTCTATTACCAAAACATCAACACCACCTTGCTTGTTCTTTTTCTTGACGTAGAAATCAGGAAAATATCTTCTTGTCTTCCCATCAACAGGACTTCTGTAAGGTATGAAAAATTCTTCTGATGACCATTCGATAACGTTTGGGTTGCTATCAAGATAGCCCATAAACATTTTTTCCCAACTACTCCTATAAATAATGTTAGTTGGATCACCTTTATATTTTTTGTAGTTTTTTGGTTTAAAGTAACCTTTTTTAGCAGCCATATTAATATTTAGTAGGATTTAAAATGGTAGATTTTGCATCACTTCCACAAATAAGCGCTAAGTCAAGACAAGGACTTGGGATGTCTAACTATGAAAGGTCAATAAGGCAAAACCATCAACATCTTGTTAAGCAAAATGGCGGAAACTTTGGTATTGGTGGAACTGGCATCAAAAAGAAAAAATCTTCTCAGGCTTATAGAAATAAACTGGCAAACAGAAATCGAAGAAAGACGACAAATGTTATTGATGCAAGAGGTGCCGTTGAAAGATTTGATGAAGGTAGAATAAATGGTGATTCTGTCATTTGTGTTAGGGAACATTATTCACCAGATAAGGATGATATTGGCTTTACAACTGAAGAATTTTTGAAAAAACTTCAAAATATAAGTAGTCAAACTGCTTTTTCAGCAAATAGACAGGAAGGTGCAGCAGCATTCCAGCAGGGTGTTAGCCAGAATTTTTCCACGGGTTTAAGCAGAATAGATAGTCCGTCTCTTAGAGGAACAGGTTTTGGTGGAGGAGGCGCTGGAGGTGGCGGTGGATCCGCAGGTGTTAGTGCATCGGGCGGAACAATAGGATTGCCAACTCCCGATAATTTGCAAGAAAACATGAACATCAGTTATGAGAGTAAACACAAAGGTCAGGGCATGGCTATTCAAGATGCAATGATGAATGCTGTTGCAACTTCATTGAGAAACGTTGCTGAAACGGGAAGTCCAAATAACTCTATGATCACTCAAATGAAAGAAACTTTTGCTGATATGAAAAGTTTTTATGAGAAAAAGGGAAACGTTGCTAACTTTCTTGGCGCTCTCGGAAACATGGCAGGGGTGGGAAACTTTGATACGGCGTTCAACAACAGCATGGTTCAACAGTTTTCCGGTGTTATGCCAAGATCTTTTAATTTTAGATGGAAGTTGTATGCCGATTCTGAATCTGGCTCTAAAGCTATATTTCAAATCATTCAGATTTTAAAAGAAGCTGCTCACCCAGATCTTGTCGATCCTATTCTCAATATTGTCAGATATCCTGCTCGTTTATCGAGATTTGATATAAGATCTCCAAATGGATTGATTATATTTCCTGTTTTTGAAAGTGTTATAACTGACATTACTGTAGACTATTCAGCATCAGGCGCTCCTTTCTTCTTTAAATCGGGCGCTCCAACTTCCATAGCATTATCTCTATCTATTACTGAAGTTACCAGTAAGACAAGAAGTGATTTCGCTGCGGCACCAAGTGGATTTGCATAATGCCAAAAGGTCTTTTTAAAAATCTACCGATCATAGAATATGATGGAAAGTTGGCAAGAAATCTAATGGTATCTTCGAAGATTGTTAAGGATGCCTTTGCAAATCCTATTGCCTTCTTTAATTACACCGTTGAGGACGGTGAGACTCCAGAAGAAATTGCTTATACGTTTTATGATAGTGTATTTTATTCTTGGTTAGTTTTATTTTCGAATGATATTGTTGACGTTCACAACGAGTGGCCCAAATCATATAAGCAAATGACGGAATATTACACTCAAAAGTATGGCTCTGTCCCAGCAGCCAAAGAACAAATTTTGCACTACAAAAATCCTAAGTACGGGTTTACAATCAATCAAGCCACCTATTCTAGATATGCAAATTCTGATTTCGTAGATGCTACGATTAGTGTTGAAAGAACTGGATGGGAGCCTGTTACAGCATTTGAATATGAAGAAGAAAGGAACGATAATTTGAGAAATATTAAGTTAATAGACCCTTCCTTTACCGATCAGATAAAACGTGAAATGGAGTTGTTGTTTAATGGCTAGCATAGAGGCTTTAGAACCAGCCAAAGGTAAAGCTAAACCAGTAATGGAACTTCATCGTACTTTGGGCGGTAAGGTGGACGACTTAACACCGGGCCTTACTGCTTTTAGTGTTTATTCTTCCATAGAACATCCTTTTATTTCGATGAGTTTGACAATGATGGATGAATATGGATTTAAACATAATAACAATATTAACGGTGATTATTCTATAGTTGCTTCTATGACAGATGGTGGCGGTAGAAAACTTACAGGAAAATTTCATATTAACAGTATGAGAACATACACTACAAATGGTAGAAGAGCCTACGGTATCGAATTTGTTGGTATGACTGCAGAACATCTTAACAACGCTGCACAAAAAGTCACAGAGTGGAAATTTAAACACACCAGAGAGACTTGCGTAAATATAATTGAATATATTAATGACAAATATCTTAAGGGACAGTTGGATGTAAATGTTTCTTCATATCCAGCGGTAAATATAGATATTGTGAATCAAACTCCACTTCAGGCAATTTCCTTTTTGCTTGAAAGAGCTTCTGGTTCAGGGTCTAATCTTTTTGTCTATTATCAAAAATTTATAGGGTCTAGTCCTAGATTCCAGTTGGACGAAGTTAGTAGATTAGCTGGTCAAGGACCAAAATTTTTATTCCATATGACCGAGCAAAACATATCTACACCAGAAGCTCATTATATCGATGAGATTTATGTTAATGGTGGCAATCAATGTAGAATACTTCAATTCCACCAAGACTCTGCTTTCAATGCTCATGATATCATTCAGCAAGGCTATGCATCTAGAGAGTATATTGAAATTGATTTTGTCAATAAAATTACTAGATTTGACAGGGATCAAGTCCAAAATACAGCTATGGGTTCAAAGCAAATGCCAGAAGTTGTTGAAGCTCTTAAAAGTCATTCTGGACAAAGAGCAACCCGTGCAATATATGAAGCGCACAATGGCGATGACACGTATTTTAAGTACCCTAATGTTAGAAATGCATGGTTGAAAAAAAAGGTTCCGGCCTCTGGATTTTTGTCAAAAAGAATTACTATTTCTGCATTCGGTTGTTTTAATGTACATGCGGGTGATGTTGTTCTTTTGAATTACAAAATCAATACAGCCGATCCGGGAAGAGGTCACGATACTGAGTACAGTACGCCTCATTTTGTTATAGCTGCAAAACACAGTGTAAACACTAACGGCGAATGTTATTCTCAATTTGAACTAGCAAAAGATGGTGAAGGATAATCATGAGAGATTTTTTTGACATTGCTGGTTTCGAAAGTGACCACTACGGTAACAGGTATAACTGGTTTTTAGCTTATGTTGAACAGGTTTACGAAGCTGAAGATGTCAGAGGCGCTGATCACCTAGTTCGTGTTGCTATTCGTATTCTTGGATATCATGATGAGGGTGCGCAATTAGATGATCTGCCATTAGCAACACCACTCATGCCAACAACTTTGTCAACAGTATATGATATTGGCGGAACGCCCGGACTTGAGGTGGGTGCTTTTGTTGTAGGCTTTTGGTTAGATCGACACAGGCAACATCCGTGTGTTATTGGCGCACTTTCGGGAATTACGCCACGTTCTATGCGGCAATGGGAAGATATTTTTAATGTTGTTCAGTTTCCACAAAGCGGTACTAGTGGTGCTGATGCTTCAGTAGAAGATAGAATAATTTCAATACCAGTTGGCGGTGATGGAGGAGGCTCAACAGAATGACGCCATTAGCATTTAATTTTGATTTAGGTATCAATAACTATAAAAAAAACAGACTGATTGTAGATACACATCATCTAAAAAACGAGATCTTGTATAATATGGAAAATACAGGAAAAACATCTTTCACCATTAGTGCATTTTCCTACTACAATAATCAGGGTAAAGGTTTTCTTGATTCGATCAAAGATCTTGAAGCTTCATCACTGAATGGATCTTTTCATTTTTATATAAACGAAAGTGGAAATCTTTTAACTGATCTTGAGATGAGTTCTGAATCTTACTTTTATCCGGACGAAACAAGTGATCTGAATATTGTTTTGTGTATTTCTGGTAAGAATGTAAATTTGAATAACGAAAAGAAACCTCAATCGTTGTATCAGTATAATCAGTTAAAAACGTTGAACAGTATCATTCTGACATTTGGAAAAAATTCTTACCAGACTTCTTTTGACAACCTGTCTGTTGACAATAACTATGATAAGATCACGAATCTAGGTTTTGATCTCTCGGAATATGGAAAAGGAGTGTTAAACAATGACTAAAGAATTCGGTCCATTGCCAGCACCAAGGGGTGAGGGGAAAGACGGGCCAAAAGAAATTAATTATGACAATGATCACATTGCACTTGAACCAATTCCACCAAGAATTGCACCACAACCAGAAATTACTTATTTTTATAATAAAGCAACTAAGTATTTGAACGGCAGCAAGGTAGAGTTTAACACAACTCCCGGTCACGAATATATCAACATTCAACATGGCAATGATAAGACTCGTTTGACATTTTTTGAAAATGGTGACGTGGAAATAATTCAAGTAGATGGCAATAGACATGATGAAGTTTCAAAAGATTATGGCATCGAAGTTGGCGGAGATTTTAACACTAAAACAAAGAGGTTTCATAAGTCAGAAAGTTACGCTTATAAAAATTATAGTGAACAAAGTCAAGTGTTTGATTCGAATCTATTTGATGTTAGAACAAATAAAGTTATTATGAGTGCATCTAGAGGTATTGAGCTTATAGCAGATGATGTAATTATCCGGGGAGATTTGAGAATCGACGGAAACCTTATAGTTAATGGTGGCTTTAGTAATGAGTTTGAAATAGAATTCAACCCTGATTACTCGAAGAAAGTTGAGGAAGAAAATGATCAAAATGATCAACCGGATCTATTTGAATTTGATCAGTTCGATGTTCGGCCTATTCAGGGTCCAAATCAGCCTACTCAGGGTCCAGTTACAACAGGAACAACAGTATCCGGTCCAGCAGGTTCTACAGCCACAAGTTCTACAGCCACAAGTTCTGGTGGCACTTCAGGAGGCCAAACAGAATGATTATTGATGTAGGAAGCAGAACATTTGGACCAATTCGACAATTTGATTCTTATCAGCTAGAAATTTTTAAAAGAAATAAATTTTTACCAATACCTAAAAAATTCAAAATAGAAAAATATCCAGAAGATGTAATAGATCCTTTTGACGAAGAATCATTTCAGCTTTCTAGCAATTTTAGTGATAGTGATTTTATTCGGAAACAAATACAAGGAACAGCAGGTGAAATTCTCCCCTACATAGGAAGTGAAAACGTTTTTGAGGAGGCACCAAGGCATCATTTTAGTATTAAAACAATATATGACAATCTTCAAAGACTTTGTTTTGAAGTTATGGAACCAGTTTATGAAATGGCAGGGAAAAGGCCAAATATCGAAAGTGGTTTGCTGTTTAGGGACAGTCTAAGTGGTGTTGATATGGACTCTTTCTTTTCTGATCAGATACAGGGAAATGCTGTTGTCATGAATTTTCCTAAAGATGAAAATAATGAGATCGTTAATCTATGCGCTAATTATATTATCGAGTTTTCGATATTCGACAGATTTCTAATCGACAATACATTAAAGAAATACGAGAGGCCAACTCTTATGGTTTCAGTAAATAATAAAAAAAGAGGCATTGCTGGATTCGTTAGGAGGAAATGATGCAATCACCTGTCGTAAAAGATATTTATTTTTCAGACTTGGACACACAGTTCACACAAAATCCAATCAGTGATGATGTTGTGTCTATCAAAAACTTTGAATCAATTAAAAGATCAGTAAGAAATATCATTAGCACAAACAAAGGTGAGAGACCTTTTAAGCCTGAGTTTGGGTCTAATGTAAGAGCGCTTCTTTTTGAACCTGATAGTGATCTTATCAGAATTGCTCTTGCTGAAGAAATCGAAATTCAACTTGCAAATTTTGAACCAAGGATTGAAGTTTTAGAAGTAAATGTCACAAACACTGCTGAACAAATAGATAGCTATGATTTAAACGTTTCGATTGTTTTCACTCCCATAAATAGTCAACAAGAAGTCACACTAAACGTAGTATTAGAAAGAGCAAGATAATGGCGGATAACTATCTATCAACGTCTGAACTGGATTTCGATTCCTTAAAAGATGATTTTAGAAAATTTTTGCAAGGTCAAAGTCAGTACAAAGATTACAACTTTGATGGATCTAACATGTCTATTATCATGGATCTTTTGACTTACAATACCCACATTAACGCTTACTATCTTAATCAAATTGGAACAGAGTCTTTTCTTGACACTGCAAAGTTAAAAGAGTCTGTAGTTTCTCATGCAAAGGAACTGAACTATCTTCCTAGATCCAGAAACTCGTCCAGAGCAGTGGTCAACCTGTCAACTACCGGATCTGTTACAGATGGAACAAAAACCATTAACAAGTTCACAACATTTACATCAGAAGTTGGAGGAAATACACTAATATTTTCTACAGATAGAGACATCACAGCAGTCAATGATGGAACAGGAACATTCATTGCAAATAACGTGAACATCTATGAAGGTACGGTTATCACTGAATTTTTTGACGTGACATCTTCTAATACAAAAATTGTTGTGTCATCAGCTAACGTAGATATTGATAGTTTAGAAATTGTCGTCCAGAACAGTGCTTCTGATCTTGCCAACTCAACGTTTTTGAGAGCAGAAAATCTTTTCAACCTGACTCCAACATCAGATGTTTTCTTTGTTCAGGGTTTTGGTAATAGCAAATACGAGATTGAGTTTGGTAATGATGTGACAGGGAAAAGACTTACTCCGGGAAACATCATTCGTCTTAGATACCGTGAAACATTAGGCGAAGAAGCTAACAATGCTAGAACATTCTCCCCTACAGATCCAACCATTTCTGTTTCGACTGTATCAAGATCTTCTTTGGGGTCTGAAAGAGAATCTATTGATTCTATCAGATTCAATGCCCCAAGAGTCTTCTCCACACAAGATAGAGCGGTAACGGCAGAAGACTACAAGTCACTGGTTAAAAATAAGTTTCCAACCATTGAAACGCTTAATGTTTTTGGTGGTGAAAAGTTATCTCCACCAAGATTCGGTAAAGTTGTTGTTGTGCCTAAGCCTTTCAATGCCAAGGTAGCAAGCCAATCACTCAAGGATTCTATTGTCGAATTCTTGAAAAATAAAGCTTCTGTTAGCACAGAAGTTATCACGGCTGATCCCAAGTTTATTATTTTGGACATTCAAAGCTCTGTAAGATTTAACTCTACTCAAACTACCAGAGGGGAAGAAGATTTACGTTCTTCTGTTATCAATAGTATTCTTCAGTATGGTACAAACAATCTTTCTGAATTTGATCGTGACTTTAGATACAGTAAACTTTTGACCGTTATTGATGCAACAGACACAAGCATCCTTTCGAACGATACCAAAATCAGAATGATCAAAGAAGAAACGCCATTCTCCCAATCGACTAGTGATTTTGTTTTAGATTATGATAATGAGATTGAAAGAGGATCTTTCGTTTCTTCTTTGTTTACCAAGACTATTAATGGGGTTAATTTTGAAGCGTTTCTTGAAGACGTTAATGGAACTATTCAAATGTGTTCCAGAACTAGAGGCTCCAAGGAAATCCTGATTTTTGATGCTGGTTCTATCGATTATCAAAATGGTGTTGTCAACCTTACCAACTTTAGATTGGATGGATATTTTGCAAGAGGTAGAACAGCATTTGGTGACAGAGTTCAGTTCTATGCTAAGAATGTTAACCCAGATATTATTGTAGATCAGGATCAGATTATTCTTATACAATCGTTAAATATTAACGTAACAATAGATGGACAGACAACTGATGACTGATCGTTTTACAAAAAGTGAAAAATCGACAGATCATTTTGTTAAATCACAATTCCCTGACTTCTTTCTAGATGAAGGTGAGGGAATTGTAAATTTTGTAGATACCTACTACAAGCATTTTTCAGCCAATACTGGTTATAAAATTAGAGATCTTCAGTATCAAGGTGATATTGATACTACCTCTGATGCTAACTTAATACGCTTTAACAATAAGTATACCTTTGGTTCTGGTAGATTTATCAAAGAACTTCCTGCCGTAATAACTGGTGATTTAAGATTCATCATTAAACACATCAAAGATCTTTATAGATCTAAGGGAACGGAAAGAGGGATTAAGTTGTTTTTCCGTTTGGCGTTTAACGATTCTCCTGACATTTTTGTTCCGGGAAGATTTCTTTTTAGACCTTCAGATTCTAGATTTAATAGACCAGATGTAGTTGAACTTTTTTTGGGAGAAGGGAGTTCTTTTGAAGATGTTAAAGGTTTAGTGGGAACGGAGATAATTGGTTCCGTTACTGGTGCATCTGCTATTGCTAAAAATGTTTTCAGGAAAAGACTAAAAGACAAATC
>Ga0208428_1000252_pt1 | contig 27441 bp, 21 predicted proteins | sample DEB08_DNA_11_FD_184535 | JGI IMG/M metagenome (GOLD analysis project Ga0208428, IMG submission 184535) | Aqueous microbial communities from the Delaware River and Bay under freshwater to marine salinity gradient to study organic matter... | ecosystem: Environmental > Aquatic > Marine > Coastal ... | reverse complement strand
GGTCTTCAGGGCAATCAAGGCAATCAGGGTCTTCAGGGCAACCAAGGAAACCAGGGTCTTCAGGGCAATCAAGGCAATCAGGGTCTCCAAGGCAATCAAGGCAATCAGGGTCTCCAAGGCAATCAAGGCAATCAAGGTCTCCAAGGCAACCAAGGAAACCAGGGTCTCCAAGGCAACCAAGGAAACCAGGGTCTTCAGGGCAATCAAGGCAATCAGGGATTACAAGGTCTCCAAGGTATGCTTGGAGATCGTGGAGGTATTCCTTATAGATTTAATACTACTACTGGATCTGGTTCTTCAGGTGATGGAGATTTTAGATTCAATAATAGTGCTATCGGCAGTGTAACTCAAATATATGTTGATGATAATGATACCTTTGGAATAGATCACTCTGCTTGGGTTGCAAGCTGGGATGATACTCAAGTCAATACTGGGGAAAGCAGAGGATTCATTTATATCACATCATCAGATTCTTCAACTAATGTTAGTGCAATATTTGAAGTAATTGGATCAATAACAGATCAAACTGATTATCAAGAAGTACCTGTTGCTTATTTGAGTGGTAATATTCCATCCAATGCGCAAGATGTAACTGTATTCTTCACCAAGACTGGTATTCAGGGTCTCCAAGGCAACCAAGGTAATCAAGGATTACAAGGTAATCAAGGTAACCAGGGTCTCCAAGGCAACCAAGGTAATCAAGGATTACAAGGTAATCAAGGTAACCAGGGTCTCCAAGGAAACCAGGGTAACCAAGGTCTTCAAGGTCTCCAAGGAAACCAAGGTTTGAGTGGTAGAAATGCAGAAACTACTTATGTTTATACCTTTGATAATTCAACCACAGAATCTAATCCCGGATCTGGTAATTTAAGATTTGATAATTTTACAACTCAGTCAAGTGCGACTGAAATGTATTTTGCAACTTCTGATAGTGGAGCAACTTCATTAGAATCTTTCTTCGAAGATATCACTTCATATGGTATTCCAGAAAAACAGGCTCTTGTAAAAATTGTAGATCCTGTAGATTCTTCACAATATCATTTGTTCGTTATAGGTAACGTAACAAAGCGGTCATCAGGTTCTTCTGGTTGGTTCTCAGCCGATATTAGTGTATTTTACGCAAGTAGTGGTAATTTTACTTCTAGTTCTACAGTATTTTTATCATTCTCATTAATTGGACCACAAGGTGTTCAGGGACTTCAAGGCAATCAAGGTCTTCAAGGTAACCAGGGTCTTCAAGGACTTCAAGGACGACAAGGCAATCAAGGTCTCCAAGGAAATCAAGGTAACCAAGGTCTCCAAGGTAATCAAGGTAATCAGGGTCTTCAAGGAAACCAGGGTAATCAAGGTCTCCAAGGAAACCAGGGTAATCAAGGTCTCCAAGGTAATCAAGGCAACCAGGGTCTCCAAGGAAACCAAGGTAATCAAGGATTACAAGGTAATCAAGGTAACCAGGGTCTCCAAGGTAATCAAGGCAACCAAGGTCTTCAGGGCAATCAAGGAAATCAAGGTCTTCAAGGTAATCAAGGCAATCAGGGTCTTCAAGGTAATCAAGGCAATCAGGGTCTTCAAGGCAACCAAGGAAATCAGGGTCTTCAAGGCAACCAAGGAAATCAGGGTCTTCAAGGTAACCAGGGTAATCAGGGATTACAGGGCAACCAAGGCAATCAAGGTCTTCAAGGTAATCAAGGATTACAAGGTCTACAGGGAAATATTGGTAATCGTGGTGGAGTTCCTTATATCTTCTCGACAACTACTGGTGATGCCGATCCTGGAAACGGAACTTTTAGATATAATAACTCCACAATTGATTTAGTAGATGAAATTTATATCGATAACATCGACAATTTGGGTAATACTCAAACTGGTTGGTATGATAGTTGGGATGATACTATTGTAAATTCTTCTCTCGAAAGGGGGCAACTTGTAATTTCATCTGCGGATTCTAATAATACTACGATAAACACTTTCAAAATTGTTGGTGAAGTTACAGTCTCTAGTGGGTATTACAAGATACCAGTTTCATATTTATCGGGATCTGTTCCATTAAATTCTGAAAAATTAGTATTCAATTTTTCCAAATCCGGAATTCAAGGACTACAAGGACTTCAAGGACTTCAAGGTCCTGATGGTGTGAGTTCTGGAGATACTTTTGAATATAATTATAGCAATAGCACAACATCATCAGATCCTGGACAAGGTTTTATAAGATTTGATGATAGTACTATAGAAAACAGTACTGAACTTTATTTGGATCATAGAGATCAAAATGGTTCTAATTTATCAGATTTTTATGCTTTCGTAAACCAATATGGTTCTCCCGGAAATAAAGGATTTATTAAAATTCAATCTCAATTGAATTCCAATAATTTTTACATTTTTAGAATAGGTGGAGTATCTATACAATCTTCTGGTATTGATGGTTGGTCTATATTAGATCTTACAGAATCTGTTAGTTCTGGTTCGGGATTTTCAAATAATGAAGATGTTTATATAAGCTTTGGTCTTGCTGGTCTTCAAGGTCTTCAAGGTCTTCAAGGACGACAAGGCAATCAAGGTCTCCAAGGAAACCAAGGTAATCAAGGTCTTCAGGGTAACCAAGGTAACCAAGGTCTCCAAGGAAATCAAGGTAACCAAGGTCTCCAAGGTAATCAAGGTAACCAGGGTCTCCAAGGAAACCAGGGTAATCAAGGTCTCCAAGGAAATCAAGGTAATCAGGGTCTCCAAGGAAATCAAGGTAATCAGGGTCTCCAAGGAAACCAAGGTAATCAGGGTCTTCAAGGTAACCAGGGTAATCAGGGATTACAAGGCAATCAAGGCAACCAGGGTCTCCAAGGAAACCAAGGTAATCAAGGTCTCCAAGGTAACCAAGGTAATCAGGGTCTCCAAGGATTGCAGGGTAATTATGGTAGTCGCGGTGGAACTCCATATGTCTTCTCTACAGCAACTGGAGATGCTGATCCTGGAAATGGAACTTTAAGATATAATGATTCTACTATAGGTTCAGTAACCGAAATTTATATTGATAACTTAGATGGTTTAGGAAACAATCAGACAGGATGGTATAACACTTGGGATGATACTCAGGTCAACACAGGTCTTGTTAGAGGTTACTTATATCTAACATCATCTGATAGTAATGAAACAACTGCTGATGTATTCCAGATTACTGGTGCAGTAACAGTTGCTTCTGGATATTATAAGATTCCAGTCAGTCATGTATCTGGTTCATTACCAGCAAATACTGAGGAACTTTCATTAAACTTTGTTGCTTCTGGAACACAAGGTGTTCAAGGTCTTCAGGGTCTTCAAGGTCTCCAAGGAAGACAAGGAAACCAAGGTTTGCAAGGAAATCAAGGACTTCAAGGACTTCAAGGAAATCAAGGAATTTCTGCCGCAAGAACACTTGGTTCTACTGTATCTTATAGTAGCAATACGGATACTACACAAAATCCTGGTAGTGGGCTCTTTAGATTGAATTCTACTTCATTCCTTAGTGCTACAAAACTTGCCCTTAGTGAAATTGATAATGAAGGTGTAGATCAAAGTACTGTTTATGATCTTTTAGATTATTCTAATAATGAAATTAGATCTTCTCTTACTATTCAATTAGTTGCTGATTCTACAATTTATTTTACTCTTTTAATTAAGAGTGCTGGAACAGACAATGGAACTTGGAGAGAATATGATATTGAAGTTATTTTGTCAACTGGTTCTTTCCCAAATAATGATGATTGCTTCTTAACTATACAACCTATCGGAAACCAGGGTCTTCAAGGTCTCCAAGGTAATCAAGGTCTTCAAGGCAACCAAGGAAACCAGGGTCTTCAAGGTAACCAGGGTAATCAGGGATTACAAGGCAACCAAGGCAACCAAGGTCTTCAAGGTAACCAGGGTAATCAGGGATTACAAGGCAACCAAGGCAACCAAGGTCTTCAAGGTAACCAGGGTAATCAGGGATTACAAGGCAACCAAGGCAACCAAGGTCTCCAAGGTAATCAAGGTAATCAAGGTCTCCAAGGTAACCAGGGTAATCAAGGTCTCCAAGGTAACCAGGGTAATCAAGGTCTCCAAGGTAACCAGGGTCTTCAAGGACTTCAAGGAAGACAAGGTAATCAAGGTCTTCAAGGTCTTCAAGGACTACAAGGAAATATTGGTAATCGTGGTGGAGTTCCTTACATCTATGGCGGAACCGGAACTCCAGCAAGTGGAGAAATAAGATATAACAATTCAACTTTTGGAAGTATTACTGAGATTCAAATACACGACATTGATAATTTAAGTAATGATCAGCAAAATTGGATTGCAAGTTGGGACGACACCAACTTAACTGGTGGTCTGAATAGAGGATATATTTACATAATTTCTGCAGATTCCGCAGATAATACAGTTAATATATTTGAAGTTGATGGGTCGGCAACAGATAACGGTACATATTATACCATTCCAGTTAATCCTATTAGTGGTTCTACTCCACCTACCAATCAAAAAGTCACATTAGCATTCACAAGATCTGGTGTTCAGGGTCTTCAAGGTCTCCAAGGTAATCAAGGTCTCCAAGGAAACCAAGGCAACCAGGGTCTCCAAGGTAATCAAGGTAATCAGGGTCTCCAAGGAAACCAGGGTAATCAAGGTCTCCAAGGAAACCAAGGCAACCAGGGATTACAGGGCAATCAAGGAAACCAGGGATTGCAGGGCAATCAAGGTAATCAGGGTCTCCAAGGAAACCAGGGTAATCAAGGTCTCCAAGGTATGCTTGGAGATCGTGGTGGAATTCCTTATCTCTTTGATACTTCCACTAGTGCCGGTTCAGGTGGGCAAGGGGCACTTAGATTTAATAATGGAACTATTAGTTCTGTTACTGAAATGTATTTTGATGACACTGACGAATTTGGTGTTGATCAGACGGGTTGGTATGATACATGGGATGATACTGTAGTTAATTCTGGTCTCAATAGGGGATATATTTACATAACATCGGCAGATTCTTCTACTAATATTAGTGCTGTATTCTACGTTAATAATATTGTAACTGATAATAGCACGTATTATACAGTACCAGTTACATATCTAAGTGGTAATTTACCATCATCTGGACAAGAAGTAACTGTATTCTTTACTAAAACTGGTGTTCAAGGTCTCCAAGGAAACCAAGGCAACCAGGGATTACAGGGCAATCAAGGAAATCAGGGTCTTCAAGGCAACCAAGGTAACCAGGGTCTCCAAGGAAACCAAGGTAATCAAGGTCTCCAAGGAAACCAAGGCAACCAGGGATTACAGGGCAATCAAGGTAATCAAGGTCTCCAAGGAAACCAGGGTAATCAAGGACTCCAAGGAAACCAAGGTAATCAGGGTCTTCAAGGTAACCAGGGTAACCAAGGTCTCCAAGGAAACCAAGGTAATCAAGGTCTCCAAGGTAATCAAGGTAATCAAGGTCTTCAGGGCAACCAAGGTAATCAGGGTCTTCAAGGTAACCAGGGTAACCAAGGTCTCCAAGGAAACCAAGGTAATCAAGGTCTCCAAGGTAATCAAGGTAATCAAGGTCTTCAGGGCAACCAAGGTAATCAAGGTTTACAAGGTAATCAAGGAAGACAAGGAAACCAAGGTAACCAAGGTAACCAAGGTCTCCAAGGAAACCAAGGCAACCAGGGATTACAGGGCAATCAAGGAAACCAGGGTCTTCAAGGTAACCAGGGTAATCAAGGTCTTCAAGGTAACCAGGGTAACCAGGGTCTTCAAGGACTTCAAGGAAGACAAGGTAATCAAGGTCTTCAAGGTCTTCAAGGAAATATTGGTAATCGTGGTGGAGTTCCTTATGATTTTGAGGGGTCAACTGGTGGAGCTCCTGGATCAGGTGCAGTTACGTACAATAATGGAACATTCTCCAGCATTACTGAACTTAGAATCAATGATATTGATGCTTTAAGTAATGATCAATCAAACTGGATTGCAAGTTGGGACGACACCACATTAACTGGTGGTCTGAATAGAGGTTATATCTACCTTATCTCCGCAAACTCTGCACAAAATACAGTCAATATTTTTGAAGTTGATGGTAGTGCAACAAATAATGGAACATATTACACCATTCCAGTTAATCCTATTAGTGGTTCTGTTCCCTCAAATGGAACAGAACTTACCATAGCATTTACAAGATCTGGTGTTCAGGGTCTTCAAGGTCTCCAAGGTAACCAAGGTCTCCAAGGAAATCAAGGTAACCAAGGTCTCCAAGGTAATCAAGGTAACCAGGGTCTCCAAGGAAATCAGGGCAATCAGGGATTACAAGGCAACCAAGGCAACCAGGGTCTCCAAGGTAACCAAGGTCTTCAAGGTCTCCAAGGAAGACAAGGAAACCAAGGTCTTCAAGGTAATCAAGGTAATCAGGGTCTCGCTGCCGCAAGAGCACTTGGTGCTGAATTTTCATACACCACTAGTACTAGTGGAGATCCTGGGAATGGAAAATTTGGATTTAATAACACTTCATTCTCAAGCATATCTGAATTTAGAGTTAGTGAAAGTGATTTTCCAGATTTTAATGATATTACTGGTATTTTAGATCTTATTGACTTTTCAGATAATACTCCTAGGTCTGCTATAACTATTCAGAGAAAGGATGATCCACAATCTTATGTGCTATTTACAATTACTAGTGCAAGGACTGATAATGGTGGATGGAGAAATTATACAGTATCAAATATACAAACAAATGGTTCGATTCCGAATAATTCGGTATGTATTATGGTTGTCCTACCTTTTGGAAACCAAGGTGTTCAGGGCAATCAAGGAAACCAGGGTCTCCAAGGTAATCAAGGACTCCAAGGTAATCAAGGAAATCAGGGTCTCCAAGGAAATCAAGGAAATCAAGGATTGCAAGGTAACCAAGGAAATCAAGGATTACAAGGTAACCAAGGAAATCAAGGATTACAAGGCAACCAGGGACTTCAAGGTCTACAAGGAAATATTGGTAATCGTGGCGGTGTTCCTTATGAATATGGTGGAACTGGAGCACCATCTTCTGGTCAAATTAGATTTAATAATGCAACAGCATCTTCTGTAACTTCAATAACAATTAATGATATTGATGCTTTAAGTAATGATCAATCGGGATGGATTTCAAGTTGGGATGACACATCTATAACTGGTGGATTGAATAGGGGTTATATTTACATAATTTCGGCTCTGTCTTCGGATAATACTGTCGCCATTTTTGAAGTTGATGGAAATATAACTGATAATGGGTCTTCTTATACTGTTCCGGTCAATCATCTTGCAGGTTCTTCACCATCAGTAAGTGAAGAAGTAACATTAGCATTCACAAGATCTGGTGTTCAAGGTCTTCAAGGTCTCCAAGGTAATCAAGGACTCCAAGGTAATCAAGGAAATCAGGGTCTCCAAGGTAATCAAGGAAATCAGGGTCTCCAAGGTAATCAAGGAAATCAGGGTCTTCAAGGTAACCAAGGACTTCAAGGACTCCAAGGTAACCAAGGACTTCAAGGTGTTAATGGAGTTAGTTCTGATAGTACATTCGAATACGTATACAGTAATACAACTTCAAGTGGAGATCCTGGGGATGGAAAGTTAAGACTTAATAATTCCACTTTAACAAGTGCAACTGAAATTTATATTGACAATAAAGATGCTAGAGGTTCTAACTTAGAAGGACTCTTCGATTTAATTCAGTATTATGGTAGTCCTTTAAATCAAAAAGGTATTATCAAATTAACAGATAAAACAGATCCTACAAATTATTATGTTTGGGTTCTTAATGATGCGACAGTTGAAACTAGTGGTGAAAATGGATGGTCTTCAATTTCATTAGAACAACTTGTTGCTTCAGGAACTGGATTTACAAATCATGGTGATTTATTCATGAGTCTTTCTTTGACTGGTATTCAAGGTCTCCAAGGAAACCAAGGCAACCAGGGTCTTCAGGGCAATCAAGGCAACCAGGGTCTCCAAGGAAATCAGGGCAATCAGGGATTACAAGGCAACCAAGGTAACCAGGGTCTCCAAGGGAATCAAGGTAATCAGGGTCTCCAAGGAAATCAGGGCAATCAGGGATTACAAGGCAACCAAGGTAACCAGGGTCTCCAAGGAAACCAAGGTAATCAGGGTCTTCAAGGTAACCAGGGTAATCAGGGATTACAAGGCAATCAAGGCAACCAGGGTCTCCAAGGAAACCAGGGTAACCAGGGTCTCCAAGGTAACCAAGGTAATCAGGGTCTCCAAGGAAACCAGGGTAATCAAGGTCTCCAAGGTAATCAAGGTAACCAAGGACTTCAAGGAAACCAGGGTAATCAAGGTCTCCAAGGTAATCAAGGTAACCAAGGTCTTCAAGGTCTTCAGGGAAATATTGGTAATCGTGGGGGAGTTCCTTATAATTTTGGTGGAACATCCGCTCCAACTACTGGAAGAATTTCTTATAACAATACAACTTTTGGAAACATTACCGAGATTGAAATACATGATATTGATGCTTTAAGTAATGATCAATCAAACTGGATTGCAAGTTGGGACGATACGGCATTAACTGGAGGATTGAACAGAGGTTATATCTACGTTATTTCAGCAAATTCTGTTGAAGATACAGTTAATATATTTGAAGTTGATGGTTCAGCAACAGATAACGAGACCTATTGGACAATTCCAGTTAATCCTATTAGTGGTTCTGTTCCTGTTAGTGGAAGAGAATTGACACTGGCATTCACAAGATCTGGTGTTCAGGGTCTCCAAGGAAACCAAGGTAACCAAGGTCTTCAGGGTAACCAAGGCAATCAAGGTCTCCAAGGAAACCAAGGTAATCAAGGTCTCCAAGGAAACCAAGGTAATCAAGGTCTCCAAGGAAACCAAGGTAATCAAGGTCTCCAAGGTAATCAAGGTCTCCAAGGAAACCAAGGTAACCAAGGTAACCAAGGTAACCAAGGTAATCAAGGTCTTCAGGGCAATCAAGGTAATCAAGGTCTCCAAGGGAATCAAGGTAATCAAGGTCTTCAGGGCAACCAAGGTAACCAAGGATTAAGCAATCAGGGTAATCAAGGTCTCCAAGGAAATCAAGGTAACCAAGGTTTACAAGGTAATCAAGGAAGACAAGGAAACCAAGGTAACCAAGGTAACCAAGGTAATCAAGGTCTTCAGGGCAATCAAGGTAACCAAGGTCTTCAGGGCAATCAAGGTAACCAAGGTCTTCAGGGCAACCAAGGTAATCAAGGTCTTCAGGGCAACCAAGGTAACCAAGGATTAAGCAATCAGGGTAATCAAGGAAGCCAAGGAAACCAAGGTAACCAAGGTAATCAAGGACTCCAAGGTAATCAAGGTAACCAAGGTCTTCAGGGCAACCAAGGTAACCAAGGTCTTCAGGGCAACCAAGGTAACCAAGGATTAAGCAATCAGGGTAACCAAGGAAACCAAGGAAACCAAGGTAATCAAGGTCTCCAAGGGAATCAAGGTAATCAAGGTCTCCAAGGAAACCAAGGTAATCAAGGTCTCCAAGGAAACCAAGGTAATCAAGGTCTCCAAGGGAATCAAGGTAATCAAGGTCTCCAAGGAAACCAAGGTAATCAAGGTCTCCAAGGTAACCAAGGTAATCAAGGTCTCCAAGGAAACCAGGGTAATCAGGGATTACAAGGCAACCAAGGCAACCAGGGTCTCCAAGGTAACCAAGGTCTTCAAGGTCTGCAGGGCAACCAGGGATTAAGTAATCAAGGTATTCAAGGAAATATTGGTAATCCAACAACTGTTCCATCAAATTCACAAACTTCTGCATACACACTTGCTTCTAGTGATGTTGGAAAATATATTTCTATCACAACTGGAGGGGTGACAGTACCATCTGGTGTATTCAGTGTTGGTGATATTGTTTCAGTATACAATAATTCATCAACCTCACAAAATATAACACAAGGATCATCAGTAACAATGTATTTGGTCGGAACATCAAGTACTGGAAATAGAACTCTTTCTCAAAGAGGAATTGCAACTGTTCTTTGTGTAGGAAGTAATGAATTTGTAATTTCTGGTGGAGGACTATATTAATAATGAGTATCATTCAGAATTTGATTCTTAATCCATTTCCAACTGGTGGAAGAATCGAAGAATACAATGATGGAGTTAATGATTATCGATACCATTTTTTTGAAACTATTGGTATAAATGAATTTATTGTTTCTTATCCTATTAACATAAATTATCTTGTTATCGCTGGCGGTGGCGGTGGTGGTGCTGGTGATTCTGGTGGTGGAGGAGGAGCAGGAGGAGCACTAAGGGGTAGTGGACTATCTGTAAATCCTGGAATGTTTACTATTTCTGTTGGATCTGGTGGTATTGGTGGGTTAGGTAACCTTTCCACATCTTCAAGTAATGGAGGAAATAGTAGTATTGTAAATGCATCTCAATCAATATCAATAGTTTCTACTGGTGGTGGTGCTGGTGGAATGAGCGACATAACAAATGGAGGTTCTGATGGAGGATCTGGCGGTGGTTCTGCTGGTATAAACGCAACAGGATCTACAAATGGAGGAAGTGGAACTGCGTCTCAAGGTAATGCCGGTGGATCTTCATTTAACAATGCTTCCAATCCAAGATCTGGTGGTGGAGGAGGTGGAAGTCAAAATGCTGGAACTAATGGAGCAAATGCTAATGCTGGTGATGGTGGTAATGGTGGAACATTGACAATAATGGGAGTATCTGAAACTTATGCTGGTGGTGGTGGCGGTGCATGTTTAGTTGGAACACAAGGTACAGGAGGAGATGGTGGTGGTGGATCCGGTAGCAATACTGGAACGGGAGGTAGTGGAACTGCAAATACAGGCGGTGGTGGTGGTGCTGGTGGAAATGGAAATAATGGTGGAGCAGGAGGATCTGGGATAGTAATAATATACTATACTATACCAAGTTCAATTTTGGTAGTTCCTTAACTATTATAACACCATAACACAACACTTGACAAATCTCTAAAATCTAATTAGAATAGGTTTGTTGCCGTTAAAGAGAAATAAGAGCTCTTAAAGCTTTTATAGATAACTTATTGTAATTCAATTAATATGAATAGATCATTACATACAGAAAATAAAAGTATTAATTTTGTAAAGCATTGCATTGAGAACTATGGGGGAAGCATTTATCCGTTAGTAACAGAATCATCAATACTTAGAGGTCCATCATTAACTAATCCTTCTGTTTATCTTGATGAAGGTAGATTATTAGTGAATCTTAGAAATATTAATTATACTTTGTATCATTCTGAGAAGAAGAAGTATGAGCATCCTTGGGGACCACTTGTATACATTCATCCAGAGAATGATTGGAAACTTCGCACTAAGAATATTTTGTGTGAATATGATGAGAATATGAATCCAATATGGCAAAGACATATTGACACATCAGAGTTTCCCGATAAAGAACTTTGGGATTTTGTAGGTCTTGAAGATTGTAGGATCTTCCGTTGGGACGGTAGATTGTTTATGTGTGGAGTCAGAAGAGATCTTGATAGTGTAGGTACTGGTAGAATGGAACTATCAGAAATTGAGATTGGTTCTAATTATGTGAAAGAGATTGCTCAATATCGCATTCCAACTCCTGGTGGTAGTCCTTCCTATTGTGAAAAGAACTGGATGCCTATTGTTGATATGCCATGGCACTTTGTTAAGTGGACGAATGGTACAGAGGTTGTGAAGTATGATATTGAGACCAATACAACTGAGACAGTAATTATGAAAAATTGGAAAGATCTTGGATGTATTGATTTAAGAGGTGGTTCTCAAGTTATTCCTTTTGGTGAAGGTCATATTACATTATGTCATGAGACATATTTGACGAAAAGTGAACAAGATCGTAAAGATGGAATTTATCGACATCGTTTTATTGTTTGGGATAAGAACTGGGATATCGTTCAAGTATCTCCTCAATTTTCTTTTTTGAACGCAGAGGTTGAGTTTGCTGTAGGTATGTGTGAATATGGTGATGATTATTTAATTACCTTTGGTTTTCAGGATAATGCTTCGTATCTTTTAAAAGTATCTAAGAGTTCAGTTTGGAATTTTATTGTTCAATAAGGAAATAACGGATTAAAAAAATGAGATCAGATTTGCTAGCAATCAATGGGAGTCATGATGCTTCTGTAACTTTTATCGATAAAAATGATAATATTAGGATATTTGAGTATGAAAGATTTGTTAAAAAAAGATATGCAAGGTTTACTGAAGAATATTTTGATGCAGGAAGTCTTGGTACAACAGATGAACAAAGATTAAAATTTTTAGACTATATTAAATCAAATTTAAAAGAGTATCCAAAAAATATTTTGTATAGTGAACTTTCTGAAAGTGACTTAAGTCTTTTAAATCAATGCTTTCCTAATGCTACTATATTTAAAATGGGGCATCATATGTCACATTGTATGGGTTCTTTCTATCAAAGTAATTTTGATTCTGCACTTATATTTTCTTTAGATGGTGGTGGTCAGGATTATGTTACCGAACATTATCTAGACATAAGATCTACCAATATTATTAAGTATGAATGTGGTAAAATTGAACATCTTTGCTTAGGTGCAAATTTTAATCCAGGAGCTTACGGTACAATTGGATATTATATTTCAGAAATATCAAAAACTGGAAATGATTTGATTCTTAGTTCATATGATAAATTTGGACTTTCTTTTGCTGGGAAGTTGATGGGACTATGTGCCTATGGAAGTATCAGAGAAGAATGGGTGCAACCATTAAAAGACTTTTATAATAATCACGCATACCAACATTACGATGATAATACTTTCTACAAATTAGAATCTCATCTTGGAATTGATAGTAATAATCCAAAAGATTTTTTTTCAGGTAAAGATAGTTATGATTTAGCAGCAACAAATCAATATGCTTTCGAGCAAGTTTGTTTTGATTACATTAAACCTTATATTGAAAAGTATAATTTAAATGTTGTTTTTTCTGGCGGATGTGCTTTAAATGTTTTATTCAATCAAAAATTAAAAGAGTATCTTTTATCGAAAGAATTAGATCTTTATATTTCACCTCATCCAAATGATTGTGGGTTATCATATGGACAATATACTTTTTTCACTGAAACTAAAACAACTTTAAATCCTTATTGTGGATTAGATATTTTAGATAGAGATCTTATTCCCCAATACTATGAAAAATATAAAAATAAAGTTGAACTTTCATCAGTTGAAAAAATATGCAGATTAATTTTTGATGGTAAAATTGGTGGAATTATCAATGGATATTCTGAAGTTGGACCAAGAGCATTAGGAAATCGTAGTATAATTTGCGATCCTTCTTTTAAAAATATGAAAGATATTCTTAACAGTAAGGTTAAGTTTAGGGAGTGGTTTAGACCTTTTGCTCCAGTATGTAGAAATGAAGACAAAGAAAAATATTTTTATAATGCTTTTGAATCTCCGTATATGTCTTTTTCTCCTTCTATAAGAGATGAATATAAAGATAAAATACCTTCCATTGTTCATGAAGATGGTACTTCTAGACTTCAGACAGTTGACAAAAATCAACATTCATTATTTTATGATATTTTAACTTTTATGGATTCATTTAATAAGATACCAATTATTTTGAATACTTCTTTTAATATTAAGGGTAATCCAATATTAACTGAAGTTAAAGATGCTTTTTATGTACTAGAGAATACTGAATTGGACTTTTTAGTAGTTGAAAATCTACTGTTTTTTAAGTAAAATAATCTAAATAAATCTTATTAAATTTTATATTTTTTAATTATGAGTTTCGATTATCGACAATGTATCAATTCAGTTTTATCTCTAAGAGATAATCCTATTATATTTGATGTTGGATGTAACATTAATAAAATTGTGGAAGAAAATAATGCTGTATGGATTGAAAATTGGAATGATGACTTTACTTTATTATTTTTGGAAAAATTTTCAGATGCAAAATGTTATGCAATAGAACCATTGCATTGGCAAGAATATGAGAATAGATGGGAGAAAGATTGTAGAGTTATCCTTTTTAAATTTGGATTATCTGATATAGATGGTGATGAAGTAATTTTTTATCCTGGATTTCGTCATGTTCTGTCAAGCTTTTATTTTCAAGAAGATTTTATTAATGATAAAAATGTAAGATCGATTAAAATACCATGTAAAAAATTGGACACACTATTTGAAGAGTTGAATCTCGATTATATTGATTATCTTAAACTTGATACTGAGGGGGCAGAATTTAAAATTATTTCAGGTTCTCAAAAACTTCTAAAAGAGAAAAAAATTAAATACATCCAATTTGAATATGGTTTAAAAGATTTAAGTATTCCCTCTGTTGATATGATTACTGAAATTCTAAAAAAGTATGGATATAGTGAAGTTATTAATTCTGGCAGAGAAAAACTTTGGTCTTGTGAATGAGAATAAATAAAGTGAATATGATTTCGTTGTAAGTTTTGGAGATTTTTTAAAATGATTGAAGAAAAAAAATCTGTATCAAAGTTTGAAGAACATTCCGATTATTTTAGTCAATTGTATAGACTTGGTGGATGGGGATCTTCAGATGAATCATCTAGTGGTGGCGGATCTAGTATCAATAATACTGTAGAATATCGAAAATTTATTGAAAAATTTTTAATAGATAAAAAAATTAACAGAGTATATGATTTTGGATGTGGTGATTGGGCTTTTTCGAAATTGATTGATTGGGGAAATTCTCAGTATACTGGAATAGAAACTGTAAAGTTTTTGGTTGATGATGTACTTTTTCGGTATAGAACAGATAATATAAAATTTGTTTATATGAAAAATGCAACAACTTTTTATACTAGGAAAGGAGATCTTTTATTACTTAAAGATGTCTTACAGCATTGGAATAATCAAGAGATTATAGAATTTTTGGATCATGTTATTCCAAATTTTAAATATATTTTAATTACAAATAGTAGAACTCAATCCGAAGACTGGCAAGATAGTGAAAATAGAAGTAGACCTTTGTCATGTAAATTTTATCCACTTAAAAAATTTAATCCAGAACCAATGTTATCTTATGGGGACAAGGAAATCTCATTAATTTCGAATGAATTTTGATTTTTTATTTTTTGCACACGAAAAAGATTTTTCTACGTTAGAGATATCTATAAACTACATTAAAAAGAATATTTCATCATTAAATAAAATTTTTATAGTATCTAAAGAAAATCCTTCTATCGTTGATACTGTTTATATTTCAGAAGAAAGATATTCTGACTATGTTGATATCATAAAAATATATGATACATTTAAGTTAAATCAATCAAAATTTTCATATAGATGTGGTTGGATATATCAACAAATATTAAAATTGTTATCCGCTCAAGTAATACCTGAACTTACAGATTCATATGTTGTAGTTGATTCGGATACAATATTTCTTAAGGATATTAGTTTTTCTTCTGAAAAATTTTACTATTGTGAAGCAAATGAATATCACGAACCTTATGTAGAGACAATTAAAAAAATATTGGGAATTGATTATACAATAGGATTTTCCACTATTTCTCACCATATGATATTCAATAAGAAATATCTAAATGAAATGATTCGAGATATACAAAATAGATTTGGATTTGATTCTTTATGTGATTGTATACTTGACAATATTGATTATGGTGAGTTATCTTCTATTAGTGAATGGGATTTGTATTCAAATTATATGATTACAAATCATCCAGAAATTTCCGAAAAAAGACAACTAATTTGGGAAGATATTTCATATATTCCAAATGATAAAAATTTAGAAAGTTTAAAAGAAAGCAATGATTTTGTTTCTTGTCACGAATACTTGAGACCAAATAATAACTTTAATAATACTAAAACCATGTCAAATTATATTCATTGCTATATTGGTGAAATACCATCATATCTAATAGATTCTTTTAGAAGTATCTATCATGTCGAACCTCAAGCAAGATTGATTTTGATTACTGATCAACATATTGAAATTGATGGTATCGATGTCTTTCATATTGATGATGTTGTATCTGAGCAAACATCAAAAGTTTTGAATATGAAACTCTTCAGTGATAAAGAGAATAAACTTTGGAGAACTTCAATCTTTAGAGTTTTTCTTGTAAGAGATTGTATGAAAAAACTGAGACTAAAAAATTGTTATCATTTTGATTCCGATGTATTGCTATTTGAACCATCTTCAAAGTTTGAACACTTGATAAATGATTTTGATGGTTTATCAATCACATATCATACTGAAGATGAAGTTGTATTTGGATTTTCTAAATTTGGTATAGTTCAGAAGATAGATGCAATATGTGATATTTTATTTGAAATCATTTTTGATGAAGAGAAGCAGAAAGAATATTCTGTCGGAATGCCAAATGAAATGCAATTGCTTGGTGGCATTTATAAGAGAAGACCTGATTTAATAAACAGAATTGATATTCTTCCAAATGAATCTGGAATCGTTTTTGATCCTTCATCTTATGGTCAATATTTTGGTGGAACAGATAATGGACATCCTTCTGGATGGTATGGTGAACATCATGTGATTGGAAAGAAAATATCTGAAGGTTCTTTAGTTCCAATTCTTTTAGATAATAAACCATATGTCATGATGAATGGTAATAGATATCCAATCGCAAATCTTCATATACATTCAAAAAATACTGAAAGATTTACATTTCATATTGATTCTGATATTGATCTTAACATTGAAAATACATATCCAGGATCTGAAATGTTGCCATATGAAAGATATAAATTGTATAAATGGGTATCTGAAATTATAAAACCAAATTCTGTTCTAGATGTTGGATGCGGAATTGGTGGAGCAACATATTATATTTCCGAAGCAATGAAGAAATGTAATTCCACTGGAAAGATTTATTGTTGTGATCCTGGAAGATCTCCCACTACTAGTTTTTTAATGAAACAATCTAATGTAGATTATAGAGCATTGTATTCTGATGAATTGATTGAAGATTTAATTTTAAAAAATATTAAATTAGATTACATATTTTTTGATGGTCCAGAAGATCCAGATATTGCATTACGTGACATTAATTTATTGGAAGATTGGATTGATCCCGGATGTTATTTTTCAATGCATGATTGGGAAACTGAACCTAGGAAATATGATGGACAGCAATCAACTAAATCTTTGAAAATTAGATCTTATATTGAGAATAATCCAAATATATGGGAACCAATTGAAGTATTAGATGGTATTCATAGTTATGATTCTGTGGGACTTTGTTTATATAAATTTTTAGGAAAATGATTACTTTTCCCCATATAGGATTCATTGGTAGGTTGGGAAATCAGATGTTTCAGTATGCCTCCTTATTTGGTATGGCAAATAAACATCAATGTGGGATTGTGTTGAACAAATTTGACATTGAACTGTATAAATGTTTTGATCTTAAAACTAGATTATACTCTTTTTATAATAGTGAGTTTGAATGTCCTAATGGACTTGATGGTAGTATTGCTGCTGATGGACATTCAATTATGGTTGAGACAGAAGAACAAAATGCACGTTTATTAAGTACTCGTTTTGATTCTGATTTTTTTGAAACTAATCATGATGGTAAAAGTTTATTAGGATTTTTTCAGAACTCAAATTACTTTATGCATTGTGAAGAAGAACTGAGGAAAGAGTTTACTTTTAGACCCAAGTATGATAGGGTAGCAGAAATGTATGTGTCTGAAAATTTTGATGAAATTATTGCAATTCATATAAGAAGAACAGATTATATAAATTCACACGTACTTAATAATTTGCATATAAATTATTATAAGGAGGCACTAGAGCACTTTGATGATTCGATTCCTGTATTAATTTTTTCTGATGACCCTGAGTGGTGTAAGAAAATAGATATATTTGGAAGTGATAGATTTAGATTTATGGAGAGTTCGAACACCTTTCTTGACCTTGCCATAATGTCCAAGTGTGATTATCACATTATTGCTAATAGCTCTTACAGTTGGTGGGGTGCATGGTTAGCAAGAAGTAAAAAAACAATATGTCCAAAACAGTGGTTTTTGCCTTATTGTGATTACTTAGATTCTGATGGATTAAGAATAAAGGAATGGATTTCAATATGAATGTATCATTAATTTGTGCTTGTAAAAATCGTTATGATGCTCTGAGAGTTTCTTTGAATTCTTGGTTGGCATTCGATGAAATTAAAGAAATTATCATTATTGATTGGAGTTCTGACGAACCAATCAATCATCTTACAAAGTTGGATAAAAGGATTAAAATTATTCGTGTAGAAAATGAAAAGTATTTTAATCAGCCACAACCATTAAATCTTGCGGCAAGTATTGCTACAGGGGATTATATTTTAAAGGTTGATTGTGATTATATTATTAATCCATATCTTCCTTTTTTTGAAATTTATAGTATTGATGAAAACTCATTTTTATGTGGAAAAGATTCTTATGAATGTACTCATGAATATTGGGATGAAAACTTAAAAGCATATGCCATTAATTTTCATAATATGGATGTTGGAGAGTTGATGAAATATTCCCACTCTTATAGTCCATATTTTAAATATCTTACTGGGTTTTGTTTTGTTACTAAAGATAACTATTGGAAAGTTGGTGGATATGATGAAAGGATGGGTAAGTACTATGCATTTGAGGATGATCAGATAGTAGAAAGACTTACTATGATGGGTCTTGAGTGCAAAAAACTAAATCAAGATCATGCATTAATTCATATTCCACATCCTGATAAGAAGAGGTATGAAAACTTTGAGGGGTATGGGGAAAATTCCAATGATAATAATATTGAAAATGTAAAAAGGAAAATAGCAGATCCAAATACTTCAGATTCTGATCGTTGGAATATGGAGTATCTCCTAGCAAAAATGAATGTTGAAGAAAATAAAAAATTATTTTCTGATCTTGAAGATTATTATATTGATAGAATTTATGAATGGGAAGTAATGAATATTGATGGGCAAAATTATATTGCTACAAGAAAAGAGAATGTGAAAAAATTGTCGCAACTCAATATAGTTTATTATGTTAGTCTTGAGGAAAGTAATGATAGAAGAAATAATTTAGAAAATGCTTTAAAAAAGCACGGAGTAAAAAATATTATTCCAATAATATCAAAAAGATTTTCTGATTCTGACGATGTAGTTACTGGAAAGTATGTAGATACTCTTAATGATGGAACAAAAGGTTGCTGTGTGTCCCACTTAAAAGCAATTAAGCATTGGTATGAGAATACAGACGAAGATTATGGATTTTTCTGTGAAGATGATTTGAGTTTTGATACAGTAGATTACTGGAACTTTACTTGGAAGGAGTTTGTAGAAAATTTACCAAGTGATTGGGAATGTGTTCAGTTACTTCCTATTCGTGGAGATTATGGGGATATTAAAATCAGAAATCGTTATTGGGATGATTGGTCAGTTACTGCCTATATTATAAAAAGAGACCATGCCAAATATATTATAGATACTTATATTGTTGATGGTACTTATCATCTTGAATTAAAAGATGCTGAGGTTCAACCTCTTATTGAAAACATTCTTTACATCAGTCCTGGAAAAGTTTATACAATCCCAATGTTTGTTGAGGATGTTGGATTTGTTTCTACATTTGAGGGTGGGGATGGTGATGTAAAAGATGGTCAAAAGAGAAACCACTATTATGCACATGATTATATTATGAATTGGTGGAAAGACAATGGACAACAAAAAACTGTTGAGGATCTTATGATAAAATCTTTTGAAGTTAAAATGGTTAAAGGGCCAGTAATAGATGAAGAACCAGCAATGGTTGAAGAAATTATTACTGACATTACAAAAGAAAATCTAAATGATTTACTATTAAAATATTCCTTAGATACTGAGAATCCAGTTAAGAATTTTAATTTAGGAATGTGGTATGAATACCATAGACATAATGCTCCCGCATTATCTTATTTTCTTAGAGCAGCAGAGAGGACAGAAGATCTAAATCTTGCTTATGAGTCATTGATTCATGCTTCCAACTCTTATGATAGGCAGGGAACTAGAGATCAGACCGCAAAAGGTCTTCTGCAACAAGCACTTTGTATCATGCCGAAGAGACCTGAAGCATACTATCTCTTAGCAAGATTTGCTGAGAAGCGTCAATGGTGGCAGGATTGCTACATTTTTGCACAATGGGCAATTGACTTCTGTGATTTTGATTGTAAACCACTTCATACTGACGTTGAGTATCCTGGCAAGTATGGTCTTCTATTTGAGAAGCAACTTGCTGCCTGGTGGTGGGGTAAAGGTGACGAGTCAAGAACCCTCCTTCAGGACCTAAAGGATAACTATGAAATGGATGATCGTCACTATGATATGGTTGGTAATAATCTAATGAGATTAGGTTCTGGTCATATTCCAGAAGAGGTTATCAAATATCAGAAAAACAAACATGATAGTTTGAGATTTAAGTTTCCAGGTTCTGATGAGATTGATAAAAATCATTCTCAGGCATTTCAGGATATGTTTATTCTTGCTGCAACTAAAGGTAAGAGGAATGGTCTATACCTAGAGATTGGTGCTCAACAACCATTCTATCAAAATAATACTGCTCTTCTTGAAACGAAGTATGATTGGGATGGAATTTCTATTGAGATTCTTCCTGATTTGTGTAATCAGTTTGCTAGAGAGCGTAAAAACCAGATCATTTGTAAAGATGCAACAACTATAGATTATTTGAAGTTGCTTGATAACTTTGACAAAGGAACTGATTTTGACTACCTTCAATTAGATGTTGAACCATCCAAGACTACTTTTGAATGCTTGTTAGCAATGCCATTTGAGAAGTATAGGTTTGGCATCATTACATATGAACATGATCACTATGTTGATATGACTGGATCTTATCGTGATAAGTCTAGAAAGTATCTTGACATGATGGGATACAAAATGTTAGTTGCCAATGTATCTCCTAATGATAACAGCCCTTTTGAGGATTGGTGGTATCATCCCGATCTTATTGATTCGGAAACAGTCAATATAATGAAATCTGTATCAAATAAAACAGTTAATATTGTTAAATACATGTTTAACGAGTAAGATTTAATGTACAAATACCAGATAAGTAGAGTTCTTGAGGTATTTGATGGTATGTCTTTTGAAGGCGTTATCGATTTAGGGATGGGAGTATATCTTAAGAAGAAAATCATACTTAGCGGAATTATATCTCCACATATAGATAAAAATTCCGATGAGTATGAATATGGAATACAGGCAAAAAATAAGTTACAGTACTATCTTAGAAATTGTTTGGGAGAAGTTGTATCAGTTCAGGTCAATGAGTATTATGATGAATGCGTTTGGGGATTTATTAATACTGAGGAACTTGATCGGAAGTATGGTTATAATATAAATTACGTGATGTATATGAAAGGATATGTCTGGGACAATGGATTAGTCCTTGACAAAGATGACAATAGAAAAAGACATACATATGTTTTAAACACCCCATACAGCAAGTATTATCGTCTACAGGAGAACAAATGAGAGATCTACATCCAATGATTGAGAATCTGTCCAATCACATTCAGGACAGTTGGAATGAAAACCTTGAACTAACCGAGATTGAAATTCCAGAAGAGTTTGCATTGATTGACATCGATAACGGTGATGAAGATTCTGTTTATATCGAGAACTATGTTTGGGAATCTGAGAAGTTCCGTAAGATTCACTTGGAAGTAGCACAGATGAAGAGCGGACTTGATATTCTTCACACCAACATGTATCCAAGGTATGAATATGATATTCCCATCTTTGGTGCAGACATTGTTGCATCTACAAAAGCGGTTGGAGCAGCGATTGTTGATATCAGTTCTATTCGTGAAGACAGATCTCTTCCAGAACAGTATGAGATCTTGAATATTATGGAAACTGATTTTGAAGAAGACAAAAAGATGCCTGACTGGGGAGATGTATTCTCTGAGTATTGTGTATTTGTTCGTCCTACTGAAGATGAATATGATAAGTTTGTCAATACGGCATTCACATATCTGAATTATCACTGTGCTATTTCATATAACACGAAAGCAAATCCAGATAAGATTGCAGAAAATTATGCCGGACATAAGTATTATTGTGAGAAGCAAAGGCAGAATACAAAGACCTTTGGTGTCCTAAGAAGTATCTTCGGTGAGGAGATGGCAACTAAATACATCAGAGAAATGTTGTTTGATTATCCAGAGATCTGATGCCAGAAGAAGAACCAAGATACCAAGAAGTTATCCACAGTATTAAGTATGCAGAAGAACCTGTGGATGAAGAAGTTGTTGAGCAACCTTCAAATGAACTTGAAGGTGTAGATCTTAATGATCCTCAGCAGCTTGCTAACTATTACATGGCAAAGAGTGGTCAAGTTGATCCTGACCAACTTGAGGTTGAGAAAAAAGAAGAAGAACTGCGAGCAGACATTAGAGAAGTCGTAGAGAACAAAGAAGATTTGATTGATTATCTAACAAACCTTCATGCTTCTATTGAGGTTATGGAAGAAAGAATTTATGAACTTGAACTAAAGGCAGCACAGAAGGAGAAGCAGTCAGCAGAAGCACTTAGAAGACCACAGAGACCTGGTGGAGGCGGATCTGGACTTGCAAATCTTCCAATTGGATTATTTTAAGATAAGGATATCCTGATATAAAATACCCAGACATAGTTGACAAAACTTAATATTTTCTATATAATTATGTTGTAAATCTTTACAAATCACATGACTGTAACAACTAATGAGTTTGGACAGCAAAATCTCTTTGCAAAAGAACCTAAGATGGTAGTCGAAGACTACAACCGTAAAGGTCTTGATTCTCCTCAGCAATATGTCGAGAAGTATAATGGACGATGGGCAATGATGGGAATTATTTCTGGATTTGTTTCTTATGCAATTACAGGTAAATTATTTTTTGGAATTTTCTAAAAAAGTACTTGACAATGACTTCAATTTTGTTTACAATAACTAGCATTGCCTTCTTTATATTGTTGGCATACTCAATAGAAAAACTATCTGAAACTTACTAATGGCTTTTAATATTACTCTTCGCACTCCTGGCGGCGTCGAAACCGTCGTTCCCTGTGAAGATGATCAATACATTCTTGATGCTGCTGAAGAAGCAGGTGTCGATATGAACTATTCTTGTCGTGCAGGTGCATGTTCATCCTGCGCTGGTAAGATTGTTTCTGGAACTGTTGATCAATCCGATCAATCTTTCTTGGACGATGATCAGATTGAAGAAGGATTTGTTCTTACTTGTGTCGCATATCCCACTTCTGATGTTACAATTGAAACTGAACAAGAGGAAAATCTTTACTGATGATTGGCAAACTTGATCCTGAAGATCGTGTTATGACTGAACCTACTGTGATTGAAGAATCACTGATTGCAAAACGAAAAGCAATTGCTGTATGCAATCAAGGTGCAACGCAAAAACTTTATGATGCAATCGCAAAACTTGGATGGGATTGTTATGATGATGTCTCTGTTGAAATTGGAGGCACTTGTGTTTCTGGCATTGATGTTGGTGAAGAGTACAATAAAAAATGGCAGACGCCAATTGGAACTCGTAAGTATAATAAAGATGCCTTCATTGTAATTAAAAATCAGTCTCGTAGAGACTTGACTAAATCGCAACCTAATCCAGAACTCAAAGCACATCATGTCGAATAAATTTCTTTTATTTTCCAAAGACTCTTGTGGTCCTTGTAGACTTGTTGATAAGTATCTTGATGCTCTTGGCGATGAACGCACTCATAGTATTCAAAAAATTAATCTAGAAGATGTGAGTAATGTTCCAATCCCACAAGAAAATCTTGATCTTGCAAAAAAATATGGTGTAACTGCTACACCAGTTCTTATCATCACTTCTGAAAATGGGACAAAATTAGAAGAATACATTGGCGGCGTTCTTATTACTAAAAATATTAAAGAAACTCTAGATAATTATTATGAATAAAGCATCAATGACTAAAGTACCAGAAGTAACTTTTAAGACTCGTGTTCGAACTTTAGATAATAATTACGAATGGAGTAATCTTACTACAACTGATATTTTTTCTGGTAAACGTGTAGTAGTGTTTTCTCTTCCCGGTGCATTTACTCCTACTTGCTCTTCATATCAACTTCCTGGTTACGAAGCATTTTATGATATGATTTGTGAACAAGGTGTCGATGAAGTTTATTGCATTTCTGTAAATGATTCTTTTGTTATGAATGCTTGGTTTAAAGATCAAGATATTGAAAAAGTAAAAGCAATTCCTGATGGAAGTGGTGAGTTTACATACTCTATGGGCATGTCAGTAAACAAAGCAAATCTTGGATTTGGTTTTCGTTCCTGGCGTTATTCCATGGTGGTGAAAGATGGAGAAATTGAAATGTTGTTTGAAGAACCAGGGAAAATCGGAAATTGTCCGATTGATCCTTACGAAGTCAGTGATCCCGAAACAATGCTAAATTATTTAAAAGAAAATGCCTGATTTAATTGAACTTCTCACATATTATGTAATTGTTTCCGTCGTATTCGTCGGAGCACCAGGAGTCTTTTTCTTTATTGTGTTTATGCCAGCATTACAAAATACAAAAGGTCGTATAGTTGGTTACAAAGATCATAAAACATATGGAGATTCAACCATATACAAGTTCAATAGAAAAACTTAATATGCCTGATCCTAACGCTCTCTATCAGGATATGCAAAAACTTGATGATATGTATAAAGAGTTACTATGGCATCCTGACGATGAGTTACAATTTACTCACGATGGTCAACGTATCATCATTACTAATAAAACACTGGAGAAAAAACAATGAAATTTGGATTTACGCCTGAAGCAGAAATTCTTAATGCTCGTCTTGCCATGATTGGTTTTGTTGCTGCTGTTGGATCTTATTTCACTACAGGTCAAGTAATACCTGGAGTTTGGTGATGTTTTTATTGGCAGTTACTTTGGTTGGTTATTTTATAATTAATTCAGTCTTAAAAGACTATAATGTTGATGAAGATGATGATGATGATAACTTTGATGGGGGAATTTTAATTCCCGCTTCAATTCCAACCTAAAAGATAAAAATCTCCTTTTCTTAAGGAGATTTTTTTTTATCTACCATAAATATTTAAATAAGACTTAAAGTATAATATTTTTTTATTGATATAAATGGGCAATATAAAAAAACCAAAAGAATTATTTGAAGAGAAAGACTTTAAAACCGAAAGTCTGTCAGTATGTTCTGATATAGACAAATCAATTGTCAGTCCAAAAATATTTTTTAAAGAAAATAAAGAGAATGAGTTTGGGAACTTATTGGCAGAATATACTCTACCTTCAGAATTATGTAACGATGAACAATCGTCTTATGTAAAAGATGATAATAATGTGCAAAAATTATTTAAAGATCTTTCAGAAGATTTATATCTTCTTAAAGAAGATATTAATACTACAAAAAAGTATGGTAGAGAAATAAATTTCATAAAAAGATATATTAAAAATATAGAACAAGAAATATCAAAAGAAAATTCATTTGATCCTTCAAATATATACGAAGGTCTTACTTTTGTTAGAAGAGAAATACAAAAAGTTAGGTCTGAAATACCAACAATACCAGAACCTATTTCTTATGAAATTGAATTTAATCAGTTGAATGAGAGTATTAATGCTGTTAAAGAATCAATTCCAATAATTCCAGAAATCAAATATTATGATAATGAAATTGTGGATTTGTTGAAATCCATTCATGATGTAAAAGAAGAAATTGACAATTTACCAGAAGTAAAATATTACGACCATCAAATAAGTGATATTGAAGAAAGAATTAATATCATAAAAGAAACTATAAATTCTATACCTGAAATTAAGTATTATGATGAAGATATGGTTCTTCTTGAAGAAAAGATTTTGGAAGTCCAATCTTTAATACCAGTTGTTCCTGAGGTTAGATATTATGAAAATGAAATATTGGAATTAGAAAATAAGTTTGTTTTTCTCAGAGATACTATTGATAATCTTCCAGAACTTCCAGAAGTAAAGTATTATGATAATGATATTTTTTCTTTAAATGAACAGATAGAAGAATTAAAGACTGTAATAAATTCTTTACCCGAACCGAAGTACTATGATGAGGAGGTAAAAAAACTTTACGAAAAAATCGAAATAGTTAAAAATAGCATACCAGAACCACAAATAATTCCTGAAATAAAATATTATGATGAAGAAGTTGATATCTTGCAAAAAGAGGTAATACTTCTTTCCAAAAGAATATCTGATATTAAAATACCAGATACTAAAATCTATACAGATAGGTTAGAAAAATTTTATAAAGAATTTCAAAATAAAAGTTTTGATATACACCAAAAAATAACTAATCTTCAAGAACTTTTTGAAAAACTAGAATCCTTTCAGAAAGAACAAATAGTTAGAGATGAAGAATTTGAGCAGAAGTTGAATGAAGCTATTACAGCAGAACCTCCAGAAATAAAAAATAAAGATCCTTTATCTCCTTTGGAGAGAGACTTCGTTACATTTGAAGAACTTAGTAATCATTACAGATTGTTTATCAATAGAATTCAGCAGCAGTTATCTACAATTGGTGGTGGTAATGAAATTACTACACTAAAAGGTTTGGATGATGTTGTTGGTGTATCCACAAATGGTGCAGCATATGATGGAAAGTATTTGAGATATAATCACAGTACTCAAACTTTTATCCCCGAAGCAATTATTATTGGTGGGGGAGAAGTATCTGGAACTTTAACAGGTTTGTTTGATACAGATATATCAAATCTTCAAGATGGTCATCTTATGGTATATGATTCTAATTCTGCAAAGTTTGTTTTTGTTGATCCCCAAACATATTTTGGTATTAATGCTGATTCAAATCCAAATCCTTTAATTGATGATTATGGAACATATAATTAAGTATAAATAAAATTACTTAATTACGAGTATCATGGCGAATAGGCTACAACTTAAAAGAGGCACTGGTGCTCCCGGAAGTATTTTTTATGAGGGAGAACCTGTACTAGACTTAAATGATAGTTCTTTATATGTTGGTAATTCTGGCGGAACAGGCACAGGTGCTGGCACTTCAATTGCTAATGCAGAGACATATTTAGCATCACTTCAAATTCTTTCTAGAGCAACGACTGCTGGTCCAGGTGCTGTCAATCTTTATGAAGATGCAGATAACGGAACTAACAAAGTTCGTCTGATTGCTCCTGCTACAATGGCATCTGATCTGGATCTCACACTTCCAGCAACTGATGGATCTGCATCTCAGGTTCTGGCAACAGATGGTTCAGGTAATCTGTCATTTATCGATGCTGTCGCATCTTTGTCGGTCGGTGCAGATAGTGGAACTAATGACTCAGTTTCTCTTCTCACTGATACTCTTACGTTTACTGGTGGTGAAGGTATTGACACCACAGTAACTGATAACACCATTACTATTGCTGGCGAAGATGCTA
>Ga0208428_1000244_pt1 | contig 27975 bp, 32 predicted proteins | sample DEB08_DNA_11_FD_184535 | JGI IMG/M metagenome (GOLD analysis project Ga0208428, IMG submission 184535) | Aqueous microbial communities from the Delaware River and Bay under freshwater to marine salinity gradient to study organic matter... | ecosystem: Environmental > Aquatic > Marine > Coastal ... | reverse complement strand
TGGAATCTCGCCCTTATTTAGAAACTCCATGAACATCTGCTTTGCAGAATCTGGAAGAATACATTCTTCAATAGTTTTAGGTCGATATTTCTCAACCCAAATAAAATCACTCATAATCAAATCCAATCAGGTTTACGATGGGGCAACCGAAGATAATTATCGCACACCCAGGGTTTAGATGCAATATACATCTTATAAGCATCAAAGGTTGAGATGCTTGTATCAAGTTTATATTCGTCGGGCATTGCCCTTACGAATGGTGTACATTCTTTTCCACTGCGACCCTGTGGATCTGCTGTGGGAAAAATGTCAGATGCATGTTCTAGGGCAGTTTGACAGGTATGAACCTTTCCATAGCGGACGGTATACTCTTCACACAGTGCAAGACCATGCTGTATCAACCATTGCCAGTTGGTTACAAACTCATTTGCCCAGATAGTACAAGGATGGTTACGAAAAGCACCCTTTTCCGTAGCATAAGGAGTACCATCTGCTTTGGGAAGAGTGCCAAATCCGTGACCCCATTTATCAGAAGCAACAATAGCAAGCATCTGACAGGTTTCTAGGGGCATCTTGACGATATGTTTGTCAGGAAGAACCCTAGCAGATTCCCAAGGATCAGGAGAAGTAACAAAGATGTTCATTCCAAAGGTCGAATAAATTCATTCATAATGATGTCGGTTGACTCCAACATCTTCTGCATATATTCTACACCTTTTTCAGGTGTAGTGTGGTCACCACAGGTAAAGGCGTCACAAACTGCCATACCTTTTTCTGGCCAAGTATGAATACTGATATGAGACTCGGCAAGCATAGCAATGCCAGTGAATCCTTGGGGTTCAAACTTATGTACTGATAAGTTAAGGAGGGTTGAATTACATTCCTTTGCTGCATTATACAGCATTTTTCTCATGTAATTTTCATCCTCCATTAACTCAACATTGCAACCCTTCAATGTAAAAAGGATGTGTCTCATCAACCGAAGCTGGAATCAGGTTCCAGAGCGATATAGTAAGTGAGATTATATTTGGTGTTAGTAAACTGTGAAAGCAGTTTGGAAGAAACTACAACATCATAGGCACCAGGAATAATCTTGATATTTTCTACCTTGAAGTTGAAAGTGAATTCTTGATCGGTTTCTCCCACAACAATGGCATACTCGTTAGAAGTATCATTCTTCTTATCACGGACCACCAGTTTAATGACACCTGCTTCACCAACGGCAGAAAGATCAGGCAGTTGATAAACTTGTGCTGCTTTAACCAGTTTTTCAAGAGAAGCACTATCCAGTTGGAAGCAAACGTCCTGAGAAGGAAGATTGATTTCCTTATCGGGAGGAGAAATGATCACATTAGGATCTGCAAAGAAATACTTCACACGACGCTTACCTTCTTTAATACTGAGATAAGAATCTTGTTGAAAATCAAGATCGGGATCTTGATGAAGACTAAGACCATTCAAAAACTGGTTGAGGTCATAAATGGCAAAGTCACGAGGAAACTCTTCCTTGATTTCTGCTTCTGCCAGAATGTTTTTGGCAACGGAAATGGTACGAAGACGATTTCCTTCCTTTACCAGAATAGAGTTATTAATGCCAGCAAAGTTTTTAAGAACAGTAAGAGTGTTGTCAGACAGTTTCATAGTATTGGGATTCAGTTTCATTGAGGGTAGGTTTCACGTTGTGCGTTCTTGTCATTGAAGTGCATAAGAAGAACAGCATAGTGCAAGATCTTCATAATGTCACGACGTGCGGTACCTTTCTTATCATAACGAGAGGCATACTTAAGGATGTTGCTGCGACAGAAAGATTCACCATCACCACAAGCTTCAATCAGATCAAGAGTCTGAATTTTATCATCACCAGCAGAGTAGTGCTGATTGTATGTTGCAGAAATATAATCGGAAAGTTCTTTAAGAATAGTATCTTCACTATACTTGTAACGTCGATCAGTTTTTTCAGTCATAGGTGCATAAATTGTCAAATTGTGTTCGTCTTCAGGACCAAACATAGTATCATGTAATAAAGACCAGGAATTAACCATAGCAGAAAAGGAAATCATTTACAAGTGATTCTGCTTTTTCTTTTCCAAACTTGCTGGAAAGGTATCCACTTACAGGATCCAGGCGTTTCATATATTTGTCGAAATCCCCGTAAGTAGAATGGACAGCAAACCCACTAGGTTTCTTTGATTCTAGCATTTCTTTGTATGCTTGTAAATAGGCACGGAAGTCATCAAGATAATCATTAACCTGATCCATCGTACATTTACGAACAAATACGTTCTCAGAAAAGTGGTTGCCAGGTTCAAAGAATCTGAATGTCCCCTCTGCCTTTGGTAGATCTGGATGGGAGAACAAATAGTTTTCCACTGGATGCTGAAAGTCAAATACTATAATGACTTTCTTATCAAAGAAACCCATTAAGTCCATCCCAAAGCAGGGTAGATTCTCACCAGTTTTTGGATAGATGATATTGTTGTAAATGCAGGACTTGTTGTCCCAGATCTCAACTTCCCTAGACTTGAGAATATATTTGTTGTTGTAAATCTTGGCAGAGAGGGAGGTGTCGTTGTCCTCCCAATCTGCCCAATCTCCAATGTTTTCTAGATCAGGAAACGTTTCCCACAGTACCTTCTTGTACTCCTTCCACAGGAAGTTGGAAGTCTGCGTCAACTTTGTCATAGAGTTCAAGGAATGCTTGTTTGGTTTCATCATCAAATCGGTTCACACACACTTGGATTGCTTTTGCTTTGTCTTGGAAGATTGCATAGGCACGAATAATATGCACTAGACGGCGGGTGCTGATGATTTCCTCAATACCACCATCATAGAAGGTCTTGCGAATAATGTCACCCCAGTCCACCAGACGCTTGCAGAAGTCACGGTCTTCCACGCCAAGATCCAAAGCAACACCTTCCAGAATCTTCTGCTCAATTGAAGGAGATGGATACATCTGCTCAAACGTCACAGGGAAACGCTCAAGGAATGCTTCGTTGAGGACGTTGGTGCCGATGAAACGTCCATCATCAGAACCTTTACCTTTGGTGTTGGCAGTAGCAATAATATTGAAACCAGCAGCAGGTTTGACCCACTTACCAATTTTTTTCAAGAACACACCTTTACCTTCAAGGATGGATTGGAGACAAAGGATTTTGTTAGAAGCAAGGTCAATTTCATCGAGTAGCAGGACTGCACCTCGTTGGAGTGCTTCAATGACAGGTCCATTATGCCAAGCAGTGTTGCCATCCACAAGGCGAAAACCGCCAATAAGATCGTCTTCATCAGTTTCAATAGTAATGTTTACACGAATCAGTTCACGTCCGAGTTGGGCACAAGCTTGCTCAACAGAGAATGTTTTACCGTTGCCAGAAAGACCCGTAATGAACGTAGGATAGAAAAGACGGGATTGAATAATTTTGCGAACGTCGCCAAAGTTACCAAAGCGGACGAAGGTATCATCTTTTTCAGGGATCAAGTTTTGAGGTTCCCGATCGGGAATAACACTAGGACTAGACTGGTAGGTTTGCTCCATTTGTTCTCGAACGGTAAGGTTCCACTTACCACGACCAGTCTTACAGTCAGTAAGTTTGTTAGTTACAGTCTGATAGTTAGAACCGTTCATTGCACACCAAGCACGAATGTCAGCAGCAGTCACAGACTCCCCATACACTGCCTGGAGAGAAGTGCGGATGTAGTCAGAGGAGAGAGTCATAATCTTTGGTTGTTTGTTTCAACTGAAGTAATTATACAAGAAAAAAGGGGTGCCGAAGCACCCCAGTGGACAGTTGTAAAACTGGATCAACCGTCATTAGTTTCCAGTTGTTCCAGTTCCTTGATCATAGTCTTCTTGCTATGGCGTTTATCAAGTTCAACTCCAAGCTCTCTACCATATGCCTCTAACTCATCTTTGCTGAGTTCTTCGAGAGCAACCTTTTCTGCAGTTTCTTCTACTGCGGGTGCTTCTTCTACAACGGGTTCAGGAGCAGGTGCTGCATCAACCTTAGGTGCAGGGGAAGAAACTCCTCTAATTAAATCTCCGAACTTACTCATTGGTCTATCAATAGTTTCTTTTATTTATTAAAAAAGGAGGTCTTAATGACCTCCCCATAAATCACTTGTTTCTTTCCTCCCACCGTCTAACATAATCTTTGAAGATTTTTTGCTTTTCTGCTTCACTTTTTCCTGCCCACTCTTTGCGGTACTTCGCCATCACCTCTTTATATGAGGGTGGTCTGCGAATAGAAGATTGTTTAGGTACTTCAAAACTTGTTTTACCCTGATCTGATACTGACCTATCAAGAGCCTGACCATATGGTTTTGATGAAGTTCTTGCGGGAGTCATTGCATTAGATTTTCTCACATCACGCTCAACTCTTCTGGCAGCAGATGCTGCACTAGAAGGAGTAGGATCTTTAAATCTTTTCAATTTAGAAAGACCTGCTTCTGCATCTTTCTGCATCCGATTAAGGTCATCAGCAGTTCCAGCAACACCTGCTCTCTGGTCTTTAACAACTTTACTTGCTCTTTTACCAATAGCAGATGTACCTTTTTTACCACCCTTAATGAGACCAGTAACCTTCGATAGTGCCTTCTTACCAGCACCACTTCTTAAAGCCTTTACACCCAATTTAACTAATGCACCAATACCTTCATTGATGATAATTTCAGTTTGCTCTTCATTAAGATTTGCCATAATATAAATGGCATCCTCTTCACTATAACCTTCATCAAGAAGTTCACCTCTAATAATATCAAAGAGGTCAGCAGATGCTGCAATACGCTGTCTCCTTTGTTGATCAGTACTAGCACCAGTAGTTGGTCTAGGTGCAGCTGGAGCTACTTTTGGAGCAAGAGGATTGAATTTGGGTACAGGAGTACCAGCAACGGGTCTAGCAAAAGCACCAGCACCAGTAGTTGGTCTAGGTGCAGTTGGAGTTACTCTTGGAGCATTAGGATTGAATGAAGTAGCAGCAGGTCTAGCGGCAGGAGTAGCAGCAGCGGGTCTAGCAAAAGCACCAGCACCAGCAATTGGTCTAGGTGTGCCTGTTGGAGTTACTCTTGGAGCATTAGGATTGAATGAAGTAGCAGCAGGTCTAGGTGCGGGTGATCTACCAGCATTTGGATTATTTACCAAAGACTGGTTTCCAGCACCAAGTTTAGCAACTGCTGGACTCTGAACAGTAGGAGCACCAGCAGGCATACGACTTCTCATATCCTTCATCAAAGGATTATCAGTCTGTGCAGTTCCCCTAATTCTTGCTCTCTCCGCACTAGCAGCAGCAAGTTTTGGATTAGTGGCACGAAATGCCTTATCACCAAATGCTTTTGCAGCAGCAGGATCATCTTTTCTCAACCTAGCATACTCTCTATTGATTTCTGCCTTGCTCATCTGCTTATCACCAACCTTATAGGTTTTTGCAGGTGCGGGTGCAGGTGCGGGAGCAGCAGTAGATGTTGATGCTGCTGGTCGATTTCCGCCTACTGGTGGGTTAGTTCTTACTGGTGGGTCAGTTCTTACTGGCGGATCGGTTTTTTGGTCTTTTGCGTTTGCAACCGCTCTTTCCGCTTGTTGTTTTCTGAATATCTCTAAACCTTTGTCAAGGTCTCCACCACCAAGTTGTCTTAAAGCTTTTTCACCTTGAACTCTCGTATTATACCTAGCATTGACCTCATCATCAGCTGATGGGGTAGGGTCAAACATTGAAGATTTTTCAGGATTAGCTTTCCTATATGCAATTCTCTCCGCTTCTCTTGCGGCTCCACCACCAGCCTGTTGAATCAAACGATCTCTTTCAATACGAGCACGTTCTTTCTCTTTCTCTCTCCGCTGTCTCTCTGCCGCACTTGGAATATTAGAACCCTCCTCAGTATCAAACTCTCTAAGAAGGTTCAATTCTTCATCAAGTTGCTCAACTTCTGGTTGAGCATAAACTTGATGGAGAGCTTCCATCATATTCTGAGCGTCTTTACCTGTAATTCTATCCATTTATCAGTTCTCCGTGATTAACTCAAACCATTGCTCACTCATACCATTAATAATAGAATCTGCGGAATCTACATCATTGGCGTAACCTTCCTCAATGAGGTGTGCTACGACCTTTTCATAGATTTCTTTTGTTTCTTTTAATTTCTTTGGGGAAGGTTTCATCTGTATACAGTTTTTCTATATTCTTATTTATCAAGCAATAAGTTCTACAAATTCCCCAAGAACTTTCTTATTCATTTTCTTACTACGGAGACTTTTCACAAAGGCACTTTTGATTTGAGTTTTAGTCGCAGATTCCGCAACTTCAAATTCAGTATCTTGTGCAAGTGCATTAGCAGACAATCCAAAGTAAGTGGTATATCCAGAAGACTTAATAGAAAATGCTTTCTCCTTTCTCCAAGCAGTCATAGTTTTATCAAAAGTATCACCAACATATCCACAATAACGGCGAATGAATGCACCAGCATCACGAGATTCAAGAACACGAATACCAATGAAATTAATATCCTTAAAGTTGTCTTTCAGATTACGGAGAAGAACATCAGTGAACTCATACCATTCAACATCAAGAGAATAAGTGTTTCCAGTTTTACGATCACGAAGGAAACAATTATGTCCAATATGGCGAGTTCCCATATATGGTTCAGATTCCCAGTGACGTTGAACTTCACAGTGATACTTGGGACCAGCAGCCTCACCATCAGTTAGAATCACACATTGAACTTTCTGCAACTTGTTTTCTTGTTTAAACTTGGGAAGAATTTGATGCAGAGAAACCAATGCTTCATTTAGAGGAGTTCCAGAAAGACTCATTCCAATGGGAGTTTTAATATGAGTGTAATGATTAAAAGAATATGCGATACGGAAAATATTCTTCATTTGGTTTTCCAGTGTCTTAATATTCACTTTACTGGTGAAAAGATTCATCATAGAAAACCATTCAGGAACCTGAACTAGGCAATCACGCTTTTTGTAAGCATATTCACGAAAAGTTGCTTTACCGTCTTCATCATAAGAGAACAGAGGATATTCACCAGTGAAGGCATAAACATCAAAAGGAATATTAGTTTTCTTACAGAACCAAATCAGATTAAAGAGTTGCTTCACAGTATCAAGCATTACTCGTCCCATTGAACCGCTCCAATCCAGAACGAATACAAGACCGTGATTCTTACCGTCAGCAAGAGTAGTAACTTTCTTGAAAAGGTCTTCGTTGTACTTATAGGTATGAAGTTTAGTGCAGTCCAGAACACCAGTACGTGCAGTAGTAGCACGAGCATAAGAATCTGCTGCCTTACGACACTCAAACTCTTTCACAAGATAGTTGACTTCTTTTTGTGCAGAACGCTTGAACTCTACAAACAAGCGATCAGATTCATAAAATACCTCTTGATCACAATCACTCCACTGATCGACACAGTTTTTATGAATCTCTGCGTTAGGAACAATAACTTTGGTGAGGTCAAGTTTAGGAAGTTCTAGGTAGACATTCTCTGGACTCTGCTGATTCACAAGATCTTTAAGTGCTTGTTCCAATGAATCAGCAGTCTTAACCTCTGGTTCTTCATTGCTTGGACCAGCACCCATTGAATCAGTCTGTTCCATACCATCTTCTGCCGTCCCACCATAAGATTCAGTTTCGCCAGGTTGTTCCTGTTCACCTTCACCTTCCTCCTGAAAATCAGAAGCAGGTGCAGACTGATCACTGGAACCAGACATTTCCAGATTATCAAGTTGAGTCTTGGTTTCTTCTTTTTGCTTTTTTTTACAGTATTGATACAGAATCTTGGAAACTTCTAGAACATCAGCAAAAGTTTCAGTACCTGCAATCAGATCAATAATTTCTTTTTCTTCACCATCTTGAATAGGGATATTGGTATAATTACCAATCTTGAAATACAGGTTTGCACGATCGGCAAGATTCATTTCAGAGACATCTTCATCAGCAATCGAAAAGAAGTCTTGATCGGCAAGTTCTTCATATCCACGATAGAAGGTCTTGGAAAGACCAGCATAACGACGCTTCATCAGTTTCTCAATGCGAGCGTCTTCTACGATATTGACAAACTGTGGTGGAATCTTATGTTCTTTCAACCAATCAATATCGGGAGTATAAAGTGCGTGCCCAACTTCGTGACCGACCAGCATATCATAAACGCCGTTGCTTGCTTTCTCCCACATCGGCAGAGTCAGCACACGAGTATGCACATTGAACTGTGCAGTCTCAACTTTCTTGTGCTCCACCACAAGATCCTCAGTAGCAAGGAGTTTAGCAAGTTGGGACTTGATTTCGTAGCGGACGGTCATTGCTCTGTTGCGTATGGACCTATTATACAAAAAAAGGAGGTCCGAAGACCTCCCAGTGGACAGTTTTAAAAGTGTCTATCAATACATCAGTTTTCCAGTTTTAGGATCTCTGGGAGACTTATCAGCAAGATTTCCGCTAGGTGTACCAGCAGATCTTGTGGATCCGTGCTCAAACTCACGACCTCTTGACCCTCTTTCAGTGGGAAGTCTCTTTTCGAATTCTCTACTTCTTGGACCTCTTTCAGGAGGAAGTTTTTTTTCAAACTCTCTACCCCTGTTCTGCTCAACAAAATCAAGAATCTCAGTTCTCGATTCGTCGGTCATATTTGCCATAATATACATAACATCTTCTTCGGTCTCAGCGTGACCTTCATCAATCAAATATCCTGCAACAATATCAAAGAGATCTACATCATCCTGAACATTTCTATTGATCCTATCCTGTTGCTGTTGCTTGGTTCTAGTTCCTCTCCCGGTACGATTAATGTTAACACCCATTCCTTCAAGACCACGTTGAATTGCTTTGGTTCCTTTATCGACCGCTTTCTGGACACCAGAACCAAGAAACTCATCAAGTTGCTCACCTTCATACCAATGATTCTCTTCGTTGTGAGAACCTTCTTCAAGAACTTCCATTTCACTTACAGGAACATCCTGCTCAATTCCGTGCTCAAACAGAACATCATAGTGTGATACAAAACCGTTCTCATCGGGAACAGCGTGCTCACCGAAGATACAGGTTCCTTCACCAAACTGTTCGTGGCAGACTTTTTTGGCACAATTATGAGCACCTTTGTCTTCCTTATCTACACAATCACCCTTTTTCTTTTTACCATAACCTTCATGAACGGAAGCATAAGCCTCCATCAAGCTCCTAACGTCTTTTGAATTCATTTTTTTAGAGACTTTTTTAGATATTTATAAATTTATCTTTCGTAACCAGAATACTTTTGCTTAATTTCACCTCTGAGTTTTTCTGCCTCTTTGGATCTACCTTGACGATCAAGAGATGCTGCTCTCATTTGCATCAACTCTTCAACATCACGATCAATCTTGGTCATTTTCTTTCTAATTTCCTTGGCAGTAACCTTAGGTTCTGATTTAGGAGTTGTGGTTGTAGTTGCCTTAGGAGTTGTGGTTGTAGTTGCCTTAGGAGTTGTGGTTGTAGTTGCCTTAGGTGCCGTTTTTGGTTCCGTCTTTTTAGTTGGGGGAACAACGGTCTCTTTTGGTTTTACTACTTTTGGTGTAGGTGGTGCTACCTTAGGTTCTACTTTTGGTGCCTTTGGTTCCCTATCAGCAAGAGTTGTTGGTGCATCAAGATCAACTTTCTCTCTACCAGATTCAATAGCAGCGTTAGTAAGTCCATATCCCAGTGCAGCACCACCAAGTGCAGCTGCAATGTCTCTCTTTCTCAGTCCAGTCTTTGTTCCACTCTTAGTAGTAGACTTTACAATATTACTAGTTGGAAGTGACTTTTGAGAACCACCAGAAAGTTTTGGTGTTGGAGGTGTTAAAACTTTAACTTTTGCTGGAATGACGGGACCACCATCGGATGGAACCATTCCTCCACCAGATCTAACAAGTGCTCCACCCCTTGTTGATGGAAGAGCATCTTTAACTTTTCTAGCTAAATCAGATTTAGTCGCCTTTACTAATGCTCCACCACTTGCAGGAGTTCCTTTTGGATATCCAGTTCCAGTTTTTCCTCCACCCCAAGCAGGTACTGGTGCAGGAGCATCCATTCCATACTTTCTAGAAACCTGCTTAATATCTGGAACATTTCTAGTTCCTAAAAGACCACCAGTTGACTTTGGTGTTTTAATTGTCATACCAGGAATTGTCAGTTGACCTGGTGATGTTGATGGAGAAACTGATCCTTGCGGAAGTCTTCGTGTTGCTTTAACTGGATCTGTTCCAACAAAAGGAACTCTTCCCCCTGTAAAGTTTTGTGCTTTGCCACCTTTGGTAAGAAGTTTTCCTTGGCGGAAAGTTCCTTTAGTACCAGTTGTTACTGCTTTTGTTGCTGCTTGAACTGCTTTCTTTGTGGGAAGCAAATTCAACATTTTAAGAGTAGGTCCAAGAAGAGCAGTCATTGCTCTTGCTTTAATATTTTCTTGAAGTTCTACATCTTCACTATCAAGAAAATTATTTTCATACAGATAATTTACAATCTCAGTTGCATCATTATCTTCATAACCTTCATCAAGAAGACACAGATACGCTTCCTCGTAAATATTAAATTCTTGCTCTACAACATCCTCTTGGATTTCTTGAGCGTAAATTGAGTTATATGCTTCCTGTAAGGATTTCATCTGACAAAACACTTTTTTAGATATTTATATCTAGTCAATCTTCAACATCAGAAGAGACCTTACGCGAAAATCCTTTTACTTTATCAAACTTGATCACATTCTCAAATTTATCGTACATATCCGACTTGTGAGAAATGACAAAGATGTTTGCGTCTTGAATCACATAACGAATAATTTTAAGGAACTCATCTGTTCCAAATCCATCAAGAGAAGAATCAAAGACCTCATCCATAATCAACAGGTTGGTGTTTACAGAATTTTTGACTCTTGCGACTTCTCTCCAAGTGAAGAGTAGGGCAAGGTCGATTCTCATCTTTTCACCTTCACTAAAAGAACTGTAAGAGAAGTCTTCGTGAATAGGAGACTTGACAGTTTCTTTAAATTCTTCATCAAGATGGAAGTTAATGTAAAAATCCATCATTTGAAGATAACGATTGACCTGCTGATTTATGAAAGGAAGATACTTCTTAATAATCTTCGTTTTAACGCCATCGTCCTTAAGTAAGGAATAGGCATAATCGTGATAAACGATTTCTTGTTTTTTGTCTGCTAGATATTCAATTGTCTGTTGGAGATTGGATTTAAATTCGTCTAGTTTCTCATGTTCAGAATTTCGGTTTGCAAGGTTCTCGGTAATAGTTTGAATTTCATGTTCAAGATCTCGGATTTGTCGCTGGTTAAGTGATATCCGAGTATTGTTTTGAGAAATGCCATGCGTTAGTTTCGTAATCTCCTGGGAAAGGGCATTGAACTGACGCTCTCTTTCTTGTTCAGACTCGATTGCTTGTTCAAGTTCTGCATAACCATTTCGGAGTTCCTTTGCCGTATTTTGAGCGTCCTCAATTTTATTTAACCGGAACGATTCTTCAATGTCCTGTGTACAAGTAGGGCATACCGTATTTTCAGTGAAGAACTTATGTTCTTTGGTAATAGCAGATACTTTCTGTGACAGTTTACCTTTGAGATTGTTTAGTTTTACTAACTTACTACCAACATCAGTAATACCAGACATCTGCTCTTGAAGTGAAGAAACGTTATTGGTTATTGTTTCATTCTCTTTTATATAAACACCAACTTCATCATCTAACTTGGTGATCTTCTTTTTGTTGGCATTGATATTAGCATTACCACGATTTTCAAGTTCATCAATGAACTCCTGCTGCATCTTCATCTTATCTTTCAGAGTCTCTTTCTTCAAATCAAGAGACTTAACCTGATCCTTCTGCGTCCTCAACTTATCTTTGAGAAGATTATTCATCAAAGAGAAGATACGAATATCAAGAAGATCTTCAATCACCTCACGGCGATTGGCAGTCGTCAATTGCATAAATGGCACAAAAGTGCTACTACCCAGAATCACAATCTGGGTGAATGACTTATAATTGACTTTGAGAATATTATCTTCCAGAACACGTTGCATCGCACGATCGTCTGCTTCGCGGTGCATTTCAACGCCGTTTACGACAATATCAAACACATTGGGTTTGATTCCACGCCGCACAAGATATTGGCGAGTATTGATTTCAAACTCAATTTCAACCAAACAATCACGCTCATTCGTAGCATTGACAAGTTGTGGTTTATTGATCTTACGAAATGGTTTATTGAATAAAACAAAAGTCAGTGCATCCAGCATAGTGGATTTACCGGCACCATTTGTCCCAACAACAAGATTAGTATGATGCTTTTGAAAGTTTATTTCTGTAAATTGGTTCCCAGAACTCAAAAAGTTTTTATATCTAATCTTCTGGAAGGTTATCATCTAGTCTTGGGGGAATCACAATATCATTCGGTGTTACCACCGCGTATTTGTAATTATAGCGTTTACACGTCATAATTGCAAGTGCATCATCAACTTCTACAACGTCCATCTCAGCGTCTTCATCTTCCTCCAATTGCATTGCATAACGCTCTGCATCATCCTCTTCCTCAAAAAGAAATAAAACTTTTTCTCCATAATTATTTTGGACGGCATAAGCACCCTCGTCTTTATTATCTCTGAGTGTGAGAAGGAACATTACTCTACCTCGCAAGCCTGTGAATAGATCTTCTGAAGGATTCCTTTTACAATTGTTTTGTCACATTCAAATTCTGCTTCATCAATATAACGATTCAAAATCGAGATAGTATTTTCAGTTTCTTCAACCTCAAATTCTTCATTTTCTTGAATGGTGAAATTTTCAACGATTTTAAGATCTTGAATTCCACAGGAATATAATTTATCTATAAATTTTTCAAACTTCTTAGGTTCGGTTTTCTTCCTGACAATAACCTTGACAATCTTGCCAACGTAGTCACGAGTATCAAATGTTTGATATGGCGTATCTTCATAGTAAATATTGTAAAACAACCTATAAGGATTATTGATTGGAGTATGTTCTAATGTCTCCGTATCAAAGATCGTAAATCCACGATCATCATTTACATCATTCCAGAACATCTCATATGGATTTCCTAGATAGAAGATTCGTCCGTCGTCACTTCGTGTATGGTAGTGACCAGAGAAGACTTTTGGGAATTTCTCAAAGAGGTTGCACTCCATACCGTCTTCCATGACGTGTCCGCGATGCGCTCTAAATCCGTTGAGTTCAAGGTGCCCCATCGCACAGTCGCTAGTTGAACCTTTAATAATGTTGACAGTGCTTTGATAATTTTCTGCATTGATCCAAGGAATAAAAAGAACTTTGAGTTTATCTAATTTAACTTCTTCTGCTTCAGAATATACTTTTACATTCTTATATTGACTCAACAAAAGATTAACTGTGTTGATTGAATTAGTATCTTTATAGTAAGCAGTGTGATTACCGACAATGGTGTGAACTGTCACACCCATTTTTTCTAACCGATCATAATAGTTCTCCTTTGCCCATTCAAGGGACCACAAGTCAATACTTCTACGGTTATCAAAAGTATCTCCCATATCAACGACAGTTGTAATGCCGTGCTCCTCCAAATATGGGAAGAATACTGTATCGTAGAACTTTTTGAAGTATTCGTGGAGAAACTTGGATCCCTTGCGAGCACCGAAGTGCTGGTCGGTAATAATGGCAACCTTCATTGACGATTGGTCTTGTATGTAATGTTATCCTTAATCGTATTATAGTCTGAACTGGACCCAGAAAGCAAGCTATCGTCAACCATCATCACTTCATCAAAACCAGTTCGCTCAATGATTTTGGACTTAATTTCCAATTGCTTTTTCTCTTTCTGAATTCGACGTAGAAAGGCATAGTGAATGATCTGTGTGAAGTAAGCAAATGGATTCTTAGACTTCTCTGGATCAAAGTTATGAATGTATTGAACGCAGTTCTCAATACCATCAGAGATCATATCATCTCTGAACATATAATTTACAAAGTTTGGTTTATATGACAAGTGCGTTGCAATCTTGAGGAAGCACTCTCCAAGATAATTTGTAATCGGTGGTTTTCCTACCCAATTCTGTGAACGGTCTGCCTTGGTGGGTTCTCTACCGTTGATCTCAATAAAACTTTTTTCTACTTTCTCACGATAAACAATTAGTGCTTCAAGTAACTCCTTGTTATTAACATAATGTTCTGATTTCTTCTTAGGCATAACATTGTTGTTTTAGATAAACTTTCATTATGTTTATTATACCACATTATTAGGGCTTGACAACACTCTAAATTATGAGTAGAATACCTTTGTTGGGTTTGAAGAGAGGAGCTAAGCTTTATTGAGTATTCTAAGTAACACTAGAAGGTTGTATCCATCCCCATGTAGTTACCAAATACTTAGTACCTCCAATAGGAGTATTACCTCTGTGTACATGAGTAAAACCACAAGGAAATATTAATACATCACCTGCTTTTGGTTGTTCTCTTTTATTTTGATATAAGAACTCTGTTTCACCACCATCAAAATCATCATTCAAATAAAGTTGTACAACAAAGAGTCTTGAAGATTCAGTAGTACTACTATTTTCATAATGCCAAGAATGAAATCCTGAACCTGGTGGTATCTTCTTTAATTTGCAATCATAAATTAAAAATGAACTCTGATTGAGAATACTAAATTTCTTAAGATAGTTATCTACACATGGTTTAAACTTTGGTAATATTAAATTTGATATCTTAGATGATACTGGTAAATCTAAATTATAAGAATTTCCTAAGTTTATAGATTTTTGATCTTGTTCATGTAAAGATGAATCATCATGAAAAAGAAATGAATTTTCTTCAAGATAATTAATATGATCAATTATATTTTCACATTCATCAATATCAAATACATTTTCGTAGCGAATAATAAAATCAGTTAACATAATTTACTTAGTATCTTCTATATTGTTATAAAGTTTTTCCAAAGTTTTACGTGCATCTTCTACTGAGGATATATATCCCATCTTATTTGAAATTCTAGTTCTACCATTTTCTTCCCAATCAAAGTCTTCTTCATTTAAATATCTTGTATAAAAGTCAATCATTTGACCTTCTTTAACTTCTGTCATAGTGACTATTTTGTCATATTTGATAACGTACATATCATCACTCGGAATTTCCATCCAAGGTCTTACTTTGACATATTGACCTACGTGATTCTTCATCACCTTCATAACTACTGGGTTCATCAGTAGAAGTATTGGATCACCATCATTTTCGTCTACACAGACTAATGAGAATATTTCTTCTCCCGTTACTAATTTTATAACCGCATGAAATTCTTCGCCCATATTAATTTTTGAGTGGTATGTTTACAATATCGTAATTGAAGTTCTCCTCGTTATAAACTTTGATTCTTTCTATTAAGTGATTAAGTGTATAGTTTCTCCGGGCATTGTAGGAAATGTCGTCAGCAATGTCATAGAGAGTTGCCTTTGTCTTGTTATTTCCTTTCCTGAGCACGCGACCAATAGATTGGAGATTCCGAATTCTAGATTTGGATGGAGAAGCAAAAATAACATTGTGCAGATTTTTGATGTTGATACCTGTACTGAATGTTCCGTATGAAGCGACAATAATCGCGTTGTTTTCTCTCTCCGTAATCTCCCTTACTTTTTCTCTATCTTCTGTTGCTACACCACCATGTACAAAAAATACATGACGATTATCAACTGTACCAGTATTTATTAAATCATATAATGGTTGTCCATGACCTTCTACTCTTGAAAAAAGAATTAAAGTATTTCCCTTTAAATCAAGAGCAAGATTGCGAATAAATTTATTTCGTCTCTCATGGTTAATAATGTACTGAACTTCCTCCTCAAAGTTTTCAAACTTATGTGCAGGATGTTTCAATAGAAGAACGTTAATATCTAACTTGGCAACATGTCCTTTCTTCATCAGTTCTTCTGTCCTGATGATTTTATAAGATGGACCAAACAATCCTTCTAATACCCATTTATGAGTTTGAGTGCCGTCTAACGTTCCTGTAAAACCGTAACGGAATTTTGCATCCGCAAGTTTTGACATTATAGATATTAAAGATTTACTTTTGAACTGGTGTGCCTCATCCCCAACCACTACGTTAAAACGTTCAAAATACTTTCGGGGGAGTTTATAGATGGACTGCCAGGTAGTGATGATAACTTGGGAATCCGTTTCCCTTTCTCTACCCGCATAAATCTTGTGGCAATATGAACCTACGTCCCAGCCATAGTCTGCAAAATCTTTATACATCTGTTCTACTAGGGAAGTCGTCGGAACGACTATCAGAGTATTTTGTCCTCTCTCAACGTGATATCTCACAATCGAATATATCATCAGAGACTTTCCAGAAGCAGTTGGGGATATCAACAACCTTCTATTATGCCTTAGAGCGTCGTATACTCCCTCTACTTGATAGTCGCGGGGAGGGTACTTACTTACAGAAGTAATATAATCTTTCACACCTTCCTTTGAGATCATTTCATTGACCTCAAATGGTAAACCATAAAACTTGTTCTCTACAAATTCATAGGTATACTCTTGGTTCTTACAGAACTGTATAACCTTATCTAACAACCCGACGTATATCTCTCCTGTCTGGGTGTTGAATAAACGTATTTTTCCGTCCCAGTACTTATTTCGGTACTGTGGCATGAACTTGGCACCAGGTACATCAAAAGTAAATTGATCTGCTAACTCGTAGTAGACATGTGGATCTGCCTTTACTTGAAGATATACTTCATTCTTTTTAGAAATAATCAAATGAGACATAACCCATAAGTTTCACCTATGGATATTTATTCTTGAATCCTAAAAGTATATTCTAATAGTAATCTCTCAAAAAAATCTTTTAAACCTTCCAGTCTCTCTTTTTTATCTGTACACGACACCCAATTTTGTAGATGAATACTTATTGATTCATGAATTTGTCTAACATCATCAACTCCCATATCCATTGAGATATAAGGAATATCTTCGTCAAAGTCTTGTTCGTAAAGATAATCGTCGTCCATTAGAATCCTGCTTGGAACCTTTGCCATTCAATGGCATTCTTAATCTGAAATGTGCGATTAGCAACTGTCTTGATAATCTCTTCTAAAAACTTCAGTTCGGCATCATAATACCGAATCTTCATATCAATTTTATTCAGTCTTTCATCGGCATCTAGATACCTCTGTATGGCGTCTTTCTCACGAACCTTATATGGAAATGGTTCTTCCTCATACACCTCTGGTTCTGCCTTTCCTGTGTAGTAGTTATGCCGTTCTAGTTTGACTCTATTATATTGTTCTCTTGCTTTCTCTCGCAGTAAAGTAATCGTATTGTACAGAGTATAATACTTTGAATGAAGTTGTGGAATCTTCAAAGATTCATCATGTAGATTATCAGGATCTATGACAGCATCTTTCTGCCACATCTCCTGAATTTTATCAAGATCCATTAAATTGACGAAGTAAGTTGATATACAGTATACTTGAATGTTGCCTGTGCTGTAAAGTAGTTCACATCTGTTGACGTTGCATCAAAGTCCAGAGAACTTAACGATACTGGGAACATATCAAGAAATTTTACCTTGGCAACCTCATTAAAGTTGCTATTTAAGATCCTAAGAGTACCATCTGCAAATGCTCTATTAGGATCGTCTGGTTGTGTAATATCATCCTGATTTCTAATCAAATCATCATATTGTTTTGTGGTTTCTGGAAATCCCAATCCAACCAACCAATCATAAACTGTTTTATAATTCTCCATATTCTCATCAACAAGAAATTGGATAGTCAGATCACCATAGGTCAATTTCTCACCAGGAACATCAATATCCTTCAAATATGAATATTGTGTAGTAGTCGCTAATGTAAGTTCGGGTATTTTAGCAGTATTGCAGAAAAAATCTACTTTTGGATATTTTCCAAGATTAAACTTGAATCCAATACCAGAAAGAAAATTTCTGTTATTAATTTGGTTTGCCCAACTACAAGATGCCATATTATTCTTCTATGATTTGAACATTATCTGGCATTTCCAACTGTCCTATCCTATCAGTTTTAACTTCTTCAAGTGCATCTTCTTTTGTTGAAAAGATTTTTCTATCGCTATGTGAATTGGTCCAGTGATTTTTAGAAACATAATACATTACACCATCTGTCGGAACAGCAGAAGATAAAATACTAGTTTTAGTTATGTGCCAAGACATTGTAGAAACTTTTATTTTTATTTAGATAAAAAAAGGGGGTCTTGCGACCCCCGAAAAAGATATGTGTACTTGGATCACATGAGGTTGGTGACCTTGACTCTTCTGTAGTAACGGTTAGCGTTACGGTTGAGAGCACCTGCACCAACGTTGGTACCTTCTGCGAATGGGTTAGCAACAATACCGTAACGGGTCTTGAAGCCAATCTTGGGCTGGAAGGTGTCCTGACCAACGGCACGGACCATTTGGAGAGGAACGTATGGGCAGTAGAAGAGACCTGCGTCATAAGGTGAAGAACCCTTATAACCTGCAACGTAGTACTGGTTACCAGATACGTTAGCAGAATATGGGTCAATGTAGACGCGGAACTTACCAGCAAGAACACCAGCGAAGGTGTTACCAGTGTCATCAACGTTCAGGTTAGCGTTGAGTGCAGGGGTGTAGTCAAGTACGCCTGCCATGGTCAGAGCGGAAGCAACGTCTGCGGAGCAGAGGATCATGTTGCCCTTTCCTCTACGAGTACGCTGTGCAATTGCGTTAGCGTCACGCTCGATTTGGAAGATCAGACCTTTGAACTTCTCAACAGACCAACGACCGTTAGAGTCAACGTCGAGGTCGAAAGTACCAGGAGTTGCAACGTTTGCACGAGCACCAGACTCAGCAACGTTATAGATGGTACGGATAACTTCGCGGTTGATTTCAGCAAGAATCTCAGTGCTGAGGATGTTTGCCAACTCAGCTTCTGCATTCAGACCGTGGATTGCCTTGAGGTCTTGTGCGAGTTCTAAGGAGTACTCAGCTTTCAGAGCTCTTGACTTAGCGGTAACGGTGACTTTCTCGATCGAGAATGCCATCTCGTTGAAGTGACCGGTGTCATCGCCCAGACCTTCTGCCTGGTCTGTACGCATACCTTGACCTACGTTGTAGGTGGTAGCATCGCCAGTTGCAGGATAGGTTGCATCGAGGAGACCAGGATTGTCACCTTGCTGTGCAGTAGTACCCAGACCAACGTTACCGTTAGTCCAACCTTGGGTATTGTTGAAGTTAGCAGACTGACCAGAGAATGCGGTATCTGCTTCGTTGAACAGTGCCTCGGAGGTGCTGTCCATGGTGTTGTACTTGGAACGCATCGCGAAGATGAGTCCAGTAGGTCCAGACATTGGTTGAACGCCTGCGAGGTCATAAGCGACCAGGTTAGGCATTGCACGTCTGATCAAGGAGATCAGAACGGGGTCGAAACCAGCAACGGGTGATGAAGCGTTAGCAGAGAAACCTGCATTAGCGCCAGTGTTGGTGGAAACGGTGGGTGCTTCGGAAAGGAACTCACGCTCCTCGCGAAGGGTTTGCTCTTGGTTCTCAAGCAGGACAGCGGTGACAGCTCTACGATGTGAATCCTTGATTGGATCCATTCCTTGATAGTCAAGGATAGGTGCCCACTTCTCCTGCAGAGCCTCTGTATTGTGCATCTGCATTTGAATTTTACCTCTTTAAAAAGTTATAGTTTGATTGATAATTTAGAAATCACTTTTTAGCAGCTCTGGAAAGAGTATCCAGATAGGCTTGCATCATTGGGGATACTTCTTCCGAAATAACCTCATCGGTAGAAACCTCTTCTGAAAGATTTTCAGAGGTGCTCTTTGGAGTGCTAGCGTGCTCTGGGAAATAAGAACCTCTCAGAGTTGCCAGTTTCTCACGATAGTCTGACTCACTTTCAAACTCAACATTTTCGGCAAGAGCAGCGAGCTTGTCCTTTTGAGAGAGTGCAAGACCCTCAGCAACTTCTGCAAAAATAATGTCAGAAGTGGACTCTGCTAATCTCTTATTAAGAGCAACATTTCTATCGATTTGCTCGTTGAGTTTAGACTCCATTTCATCTAGTTTATCTACCATGCTCTCAAGTACATCATATCTATCTTCAGGAATAGTTACATAATGATCTTCAAAAAGACTCTTCATTCCATCAAGGAATGATTCGGTGATTTCAGACTTAAGACCTGCCTCTACTGCAAGTGCGTTCTCTTGGAACCACTCATCAGCAACGTACTCAAGATAGGAATCAAGTCTTTCGGTGAGTTCTTCGCGAATAGCAACGACTTCCTCAACGAGTGCTTCTTGATATGCCTCGTTCAGGGACTCTTGCATCTCAAAAACCTTGGACTTAACCGCAGCTTCAAAAATGGTGCGTGCTTTCTCTTCAAACTCTTCAGAGAGTTCTTCGCCTTCGAGAAGTGCCTGAACATCTGCTTCGATGTCAAAACCTTCTTCTTCGACGAGTTCCTCTTCGGTCTCATCCGACTCGGCAACAATTTCCTCGGTCTCCTCGGTTGCTGCTTCTTCTTCAGAAACTACTTCCTGATCTTCGTCTACTTCTACTTCTTCAGCAGGAGCAGCTTTAGCATTGACGACATTCTTAACTTGTCTGAGAGTAGCACCTGGCTCTTTCAGTTTGTTAGAATCATCATCTGGTCTTGAATTTTCAGGAGTAGGACCGCCGAGATCTTCAACTGGAATACCAGCTGATTGCATTGGCTCAGCAGCAGCAGCTCCTTTGGTTACTACGTTTTCCATTTCTTGTAAATTGTTACCAACGGACATGTGAATATGTGATTAAGTTAATTAATTACATGTATTTATTTATAAATCAAAGATTTGAGAGGAATTCGTTGAATAAGTTCAACTTATGCTCTTCAAGTGCTCTTTGATCGACGAGAGTATTAATTCTCTTCTTGGTTTGTTCTGCGAGTCTTTCACGAAGAATTCCTCCTTCCCAAACCCACTCTCTTCCTTCCATAATTCCATTAACGAAAGCATCAGGAGCAGAAGGATCGGCAACGATGTCAGCGGCAGTTGCCAACTGGAAATCTTCGCCTACAACTTTGTGACCTTCACTTGTGGTTTGAAGTGAACCAACACCACGAGAAGAAACACCAAGCATTACACCTTCATCAAGAAGAGAAGATGCAATCTTGCCCATAGGAGTGGAAAGAATCTGTGCCTTACCTTTGAAGTTATTTCCTTCTTGAACAAGTGAAGTGATTTTATGTGAAACGCGGTCAAGATTGACGGTAGGACCATCAGGGTGACCGAGTTCACCAAGAGCACGACCCTTATTTACAAAGTTTTCGCAGTAGCGATTAACTTCTCTTGAAAGAGTCGAAATGGGATACATTCTCCCATTACGGTTCTTGATTTCACCTTGAAGAAATACACCTTCAATGTATAACTTTTTGTTGGCACCTTTGCCTTCGGTGAGAATCTTTACGTTTGTAACTTCTTCTGTGATGAGTTTCATTTCTATTATGCTAAGACTGGGTTGTTGTTTTCGTCGTGTCTTTGATATGTTCCGACACCAACTGGATTACAATTTTCATCATGTCTTTGATATGATGAAATTACTCCTACTGGATTACAATTTTCATCATGACGAACATAATCTGAATTGAAATCTTCATATGTAATTGTGGACCATCCTTCGGTTCCACCAAAATGAGTTACTGTTGTAAATCCTGGTTGAGGTGACACAGGATTGCAGTTTTCATCGTGGCGAATATAAACCATTATTCAGTTTCCTCTTCTGATTCCACTTCATCTTCATCATATCCATATTCTGCTTCAACCTCAGTTTCATCTTCGGTTGGATATTCAAAGTCTTGACCAAACATTGCGTTTGCAACATAAGGTCTTGCAATATCAATACGTTCTGCTGCCTTTGCGTACAGAAGTTCCTTCACTTTATCGCTAACTTCCGATGGAGAAGCATCTGTAGCGATCAAATCGATAACGTCTTCCATAAAAACTCAATATGTTAATATACTATATTTATAACTCAGACTTCTTAATGTCTTTTGAATATTGTTTATTTGCCGCTTGGAATTCAAATTCCAAATCTGGTTCTACTGGAATTTCACCCATACTCATTGTATCTGCACCCATTCCTGCCATTCCAGATCCTTCACCTGGTACACCTTCTGGTGCGGGTGGCATACCTTCTGCACCTGGTTGTGGAAGTGGTTGCCCAGTAATTGGATCAATTGTTGATGGATCTGGAATAATACCCTTTTTAATCTCATCCTCAATTTGAGTATCAATCTCAATAATTTCTTGATCTGTTTGACGAAGAATTCTCTTCCGTACATACTCAGTGGAATAATATTTACCAATAAATGGTTCAATTTGAGCAAGATTTCCAAGTCTGTTTTGGATCATCTCAGATTCTTTCAATTCGGCAAATTGATTATCATAAAGGAAATCATATTGAATATGATCCTTCATAATCTCCCAGTCAGAAGGAGATACAATATTTTTAAGAATCAATTGCGTCTTTAACATGTCATTGAACATCTGAGCAAATCTTTTTCTCAGACGACCAACAAACTTAGCAAATTTTAGTTCGTCTCTCAGAATCTCGGAAGAACGTCCAAGGTTAAAACCACCATCGGCAGCAATTCTTGATTCTGGAACGCCAAGTGCTCTATAGAGTTTCTTTTGGAAATATTCAATGTCGGAAAGTTCTCCCAAATTCTGTCCACCAGGTAAGGTAGTGATTTCAGTTCCACGACCACCTTCTCTGCGTGGCAACCAGAAATCTTCAAGCATTGACATAAACTTGCGGTCATCACGAACCTCACCAGTTTGTGCGTTATAGACCAGTTTATTTCTATAGCGAGACATAACCTCTTTGAGGTACTGCTCTGCTTTTACTTTAGGAAGATTGCCAACGTCAATATAGAAAATACGACGTTCTGGTGCTCTTGAAAGACGATAGATAACCAGAGAATCCTCAATCATTCTTAATTGATTGAGTGCTTTGATTGCTTTATGAAGATATGAAAGAACAGTATTCTTATTTCTATCTACAAGACCAGAAGTACAATAAGTAATAGCGTCCTTTGCAATCTTTACAGATTTTGCAGATCCACGACTCATGGCGTTTAATCCATAAGTTGCACTTGGTGATGGTGTATACTGAAAATATTCTTCGAATTCTGGACCGTTTAAATTATTTTCGTTATTTCCACCAATCTTTACATATCCATTATCAATTTTATTGGGATCCTTCTTTTCCTGACGAATATACTTCATTTTCAAAGGATCAATATACCTCAGTTCTTGAATACCTGCCTGAGGATTTTTTATATCAATAACTTTAAGGTAATAGACTCTTCCATCTACATACCAGTTTCTAAAAATTTCGTGTGACTTTCTATCAAAGTCTAAAATTTCTTTAAGATATTTAAATTCTTCTCTAATCTTCTTTTTAAGACTTTCACTGGCATTGAGATTAGAAAGTTCAATTTCTACAGGAGAATCGTAGAGATCGCTAACAATTGCTTCATTAACAACATCTTCAATGGCACCATCACACTCAGGGTGAAGTGACATTTCTCTATATCTTCTAATCAGTTCATGCTCTGTTTTATAAACACCCTCAATATCAACATACTGTCCGTAAAAACCGCTTGAAATATAATTATCAACCCCGTCCTCATTGGTTTGAGGAACGGGGGATATTACAGAGGGTGATTTATCTTGTTTGTCGTCAATAGAAAAACCAAAGAGTTTTGCCATAGTATAATACTAAGTGTCCTTTATTCTACTATTTAGTTAATGTCTTCACCACCAGCATTTGATCCAGTGCCCTTAGTTGCTTCCCACCACTGAACTTGAAGTTCAACAGTGAACTCTTGGATACCCTGAGCATCATAAGAAAGTTCAATAGGTGCTACCTGAGTTGGGAACACATCGTAGAAACGATAGGAACGAAGTGTAGATCCATCACGATCTAATTGATAAACATAAGCATCTGCTTGATAATCTGCTGGATTAACCAGACCAGTATTATCAGATACTCTGTTGATTGTGTTCATCCAACGCTCAAATGCAGAGCGAATGGAGAAGTCAGTATCGTTGATTACGGTAACAGTCCAAGAATCGAAGGTTCTATCACCTGCAATTTTGAGAACACGACCTCTGAAAGGAACTTCAATAGGTGCAACGTTAGATGCGGGCATATTGGCACCCTTCACCAAAAATCTTGACTTATCAAGAACATCGGTGGAGGGTTGTGCCGCATCTGGGAAAGTAAGGACGACTTCAAAGAGGTTGGCGCGAGCGCCACCACCCGTTAACTTACTCTTGAAGTCGGTAATTTTTCTTAGTGGGGGTGGATTAATCTGTTGTCTAGATGGCATTTGAGTTAACCTCTAATTGAATTAAACGGAGCCGATAACTTCTTCAAAAGCAACACCAGTTCTGGTGGCGATGAAGGTAAGACCGATGAAGTTGATCGATCTTGCTGGTTTGATGAAGATGTCCGCTACAAACTCATTGTTGTCGATGACGGCAGCAGTGTTGTTTGTCTCATCACAAATAACAACATAATCTTGAATACCTCTCTTGGACTGAACGTCACGAAGGAATGGTTCAACAATGTTCACGAAATTAGTTCTCGTGATTTCATCGTTGAATTCAAAGAGGAAGTCCTTAGCAGCAGCGGAAATTGCATTCTCAAGATAGAGGAACAGGCGGCGAACGTTGATTCTATCAAACGCTGAGGACTTACCATATCCAGTCTTATCACCAAAGAGAATGATTCCTGCACCAGGCGAGAAGATTACAGAGTTAATTCTGTTAGAATACAGAACATCCCTTTGCTTCTTACCAGGATTGTATGCAAGTTTAACTGCATTCAAAATTGCTCCCCTATTTGTTCCTGCTGGTGAGAACCAGGGGAACTGTTGAATGTCAGTTCTTGCACAAGTTCCAGCAATATCACCATTCAGAGGGACATATCTGAAAGTATCATTGAAGCGGTCGTACATATACTTGTAACCACTATCAAATACTCCATAAGTCGTTGAAGTAACAGGGGCGTAGAAACCAACCACATTGTCTGTAATGGTGTCAATATCATTGACAGTGACTGTTCCAACAGAAGAATCATTCAAGAACGCTTGTCTATATGGTGAAATAAATGCAACTGCATCCTTTCTTGCTTCAGCAACTGCAATTACCTTATTGGCAAGTGCTTGTGCCTGTTCCTTAGAATAATTTGCAGAACCCATCAGAATAAAGTCAACTTCATACTCTTCAGTATTTTCAAACTTAGTGTAACCACTAACGATGTCATCAAGTCCAGAGTAGAGAGAACCAGAAGTTGTCAGACCAGCTCTGCCTTGATAGTTTGTGCCCTTTTCAAAAGTAAGTGTGAGTGAACCAGCACCGGCAAAGTTTACGCCGTCTGCGTTTTGGTCCCAACCAGTATCATCATCGAGTTCATAAGATAAAGCACCATTATCACTAAATGCAATAGTGCTGACTCCAACAGGAGCAGATCCACCAAAGATATACTCAGAATTGGTGTAGAGATATTTTCTCCAATAAGAAGGAGAACCTACAGAGAACTCAGCATCTTTTGCCTTGGAAAGATTCAGGTGCTTCTCAAGGATAGATCCTGCATTTCCAGTGATTGTTCCTTTGTCGTCAATAACAACAACGTGAACTTCATCAAATCTTCCACCTCTTGCTGCAGCAAACTCGGAAGTTCCTGGTCTATTGGCAAGTTGATCCCATTCCAGAGAACCAACAGAAAGTGCAATGGATTGATTCTCAAACCAATCTTTTTCTGCCGTATATGCAATAGTTGCTACTCCTACACCAGTATCATTTGCTCTGATAGTTACGGTTCCGGATTGTGGGAGAGCGTAAACACCATTTTGCTGATAATCAACATCAGTCATTGATCCAGCAACAGATACGTGCTTGATCATTTTGACTGAAAGTTGATCAGTTCCAATCTCGGTGATTACACCCTGGAAATATCCATCAAGAACAGAAGTTGTTCCTGCTCCAGGAAGAGTGAGTCCAGAAGGAACAGCAGCAGTAATCCCCATTCCAACCAAGACACTGGTGGTATTAATACCTGTCAGAATTTGGTCTGCTTTGCCGTCGATGATGGCAACTTTGATTCCGTTTGCCCAAGTTCCTGGGTTTCTAGCAGCAACAGTTACGTTAGTGATTGTATTCTCATCGTAACCGAGTTGCTCATAGTGCTCGGTACTCTTGATCTTAACGCTAGAAGCAGCACCTACAAATGCGTTCTTCAGTTGCTGATCATCTGCTCTCGAAACTCTTAATGTTCCACCATAAGCAAGGTAAGATGATGCAACCATCCAGTGCTCATAGTGCTTATCGACTGAATATGGTCTGCCGAAAGTGTCTAAGAGGTCATCCTCATTTTCGATCAATTGAGGAAGGTCAACAGGTCCTTTTGCGAATGGAGCTACAAGTGCCCCAACCGAACCAGAAACTGGATCGACTCTTCCAATGGTTAAGTCAACTTCTCTTACTACAATTCCAGGAGATGCTAAATTTAGAGGCATCTTGGTGTTCTCCTTGGTCCAGAATTATCTGAAATTATTTATTATTTTGACCTTTTTCAATGGGGAATTATGACGTGATATTCACCAATCAGGATATTCCCACTTAGGAGAGCAATTTTTTACTCTTATTTTAGTACATTCTTTACATTCATAAGAATATGAAGAAGCAACTGGACCTCTATCTTTTCTTGTTCTATAAAATCCATCAACTAAATTTTTAGATTCACCACAAACTCTACACTCTCTTTCATACAAGAGAAGGTGACCTAATTTTAGTTGATCATCAAAATCCATCAATAATATTCCCACATATAAGAACGATCACCATATTCATCAGTGTGCCATCTGTCACCATTACTATCGGTAAAAGAAGTCATCTCACTAATTCCATCATCTAGGAATCCAAATGGTGCCATATCTTGTTCAATCTGATTTTTCTGCTCCTCATAAATTCTTTTGCGGACATCTGTGTCCGTCATTTCTTTAAAGTATTCTTGTGCAACTAACCAAGAGAAAATAACTAGGCACATTGCTAGGTCATCATTACAACCCTCTTCTGCCTCAAATGAGTTATGCTTCTGGGCAAATGTCGTAAGTTCTGATATAATATCGTAGTCAAGCGTGATTAACTTGTCATCTTCTAAAAGTGTCTTCAAATTAGAACAACCAAGTTTCTTTACCTGTGCTGTTGTTCTAACTCCCATTTGAGACTTCTTACCAGAGAATCCGTGTCCAATAACTTGCCCAGCACGACCTCTCATTGCTGCCATCAACATATTTTCATATTCTAAGTCATAGTGGAGAATATTTGCCACCTGTTCTCCAATATCATTAACTTCTATCAATACCCAAGCATTATTATATCCTTTCAAAGTTTCTAATATTACATTTGGAAACAACATTGGTTTAATTTCATTATTTCTATATTTCGCTACAATTTTGTAAGGAAACTCCGTGATATCAAAAAGAACAAATGCAGAATAATCGTTACCCAATCCACGAGCAACGTCAACTGTCATAAGATAGTTGTGCTCTGCTCTTGGTTTTTCATAAATGTCTAGTCCAGCATTTCTCTGAATAGGATCTTCATAAACAAGGTTGCGAAGTTTTGCTGGGTTAATCAGTGTATTAACTGATCCAAGGAACTCACACTCAAACTCAACCTTGAACTGTTGCTCTGAAGTGTTAGCAATAGTTTGTTCTTTCCACGCTTCATCACGACCAGGAACTTCGGACCAATGAACATCGGTTGGTACATATTCATTTTTACCTTTCTCCGCATCATGCCACATGCGGTAGAAGTGATTCATACCCCTAGGGGTAGAAACGATAATTACCTTTGTGCTCTGTCCAGAAGAAATAGTAGGATAAACAGAGGCAAAGAAGTCATCAGCAATGTGATTCGGGATGA
>Ga0208428_1000243_pt1 | contig 28001 bp, 39 predicted proteins | sample DEB08_DNA_11_FD_184535 | JGI IMG/M metagenome (GOLD analysis project Ga0208428, IMG submission 184535) | Aqueous microbial communities from the Delaware River and Bay under freshwater to marine salinity gradient to study organic matter... | ecosystem: Environmental > Aquatic > Marine > Coastal ... | reverse complement strand
TATGAAAAGCTCCCCAAGCCTTGTGAGCCTGGGGAGTTATTAACCAACTTAGAATTAAGCTGGAACAGCTAGAGCAACAGCACTGCTATCACGCAACTCAGCTACACCGTAAAGCATATCTGATGTGAATAGCGTACCGAGGTACTCTTGCTTGTACTGGGTCTGTGAACGTACACCCATTTGCTCAGCAAGAACGAAAGCGTCTTTATGAGCAAGTAGACAGATACGGTCAGTTGCAGAGTTACCTGCAGCAGTATCAGCATTTGTAGATACATAGACCTTAACACCGTATACGTCACCGATCTGACCGTTACGGATTGTGTTTCCACCAGCAGCCTCACCAGTGAAGGACTGCTCAGTAAACCGTGCAAGACCCATCAATGTGTTACGAGTTGTTGGAGGAACAATCAAGAAACGATCTGACATAGGAACGTCAGCATCATCAAGTCTCTGGATTGATCTACGGATACCAGCATCGCCCAATGCAGCAGCATTTGAAGATGTAGAGTTGTAAACCGTAGCACCAGTAGAACCGATAAATGCGTTAGTTGATGCAGCAGCAGTAGAGTAGGCAGTACCTGTACCAACTGCTCGACCAAGCTGAATCAAGTCAGTATCAACCTGAGTAGCAAGCGCATAACCTGCGTCATCAGTATAGAACCGACGTAGCGAGCTAAGAGCCTGTGTCTCTACGATATCCTCGATCAAACGTGAATACTCGTAGTGCTTGTTGATAAGAACCTGTACTTCTGACTCAGTTGCAGCAATAAGCGTTACCTGAGTAGAAGCTGCCTTCGCAGATGCAGAACCACGAGTTGGCTTCGGAATATGAAGCGTATCGCCCTTCTTACCTTTGAAAGACATTTTAGAGAAGAGATTAGCAGCAACAAGATTAGCCTTATATGCTGCGATGATTTCGTCGGACCAAATCTCTGGGATAAATTTATCCGCAGTAGTCTTGGTCACATGGTTAGTACCTAGTGCCATTTTTTATTTCCTTTCAGTTATTTGACACGTCCCTCCGCATATGCAGCCATAATCTCATCTTGCATAGCTTCGTAACGTGCGGGATCACGCAAACGTAAATTTATTAAATCAGACCTTCTATAAATTTTTCTTGAAGATGGTGCAGGTGAACCAGTATCTACAGCTACAGTTTTCAAATTCTTAGCTGTTTCCTTTCTTGACTCAGTAACCATCTCATCGTTTTGAGTAGATTGTTGCACAGGATTCATTGCGTTCCACGTCGAAATTAATTCCGCAGCAGAATCGTAATCATACTGTGAGTGCGCTTCAGTAAAAAGTTTAGTTCTTACCTTAGACGCTTTAATCCAATCAAAAAATCGCTGATCTTGCGTTACTTCATCAAAATTAGGAAATTCAGTCCTAAGTTTTTGAGCTACCTGCTGTTGCTTGTATTCAAAAGCCTGTTGTTGCGCTTGTTGAATTGCAGGATGATTTTCTACAGCTTTATTTACCGCACCTACTGGATCTTCAAAATAATTTAAAGAACCGTCAGTTTCTTCTTCTTGGGGTTCAATAGACTGCTTCTGAGAGAGTTCCCGTTTCAATAATTCGTCAGCTAGTTTTCTAACTTCACCAACTTCTTGAGCTTGTCTACCAATCAGCTTTTCAGATTCTTGGTGCATCTTAATAATGTCTTCTAAAGACTTATTACGATACTTTTCTGGAATCTCAGGTTCTGGTTTGGTCTCTACTTCAGGTTCTTGTACCTGCTCTTGAGCTTCCGTTTCCTGTTCTTCAATGTTGTCAAACTCAATTTCTTCTTGAACCGGATCTTCAAATGTAGCCATATATTCTCCTGTCACGTTTGTGATTCTAGGAATTAAAAAATATCACCAGACGCTAACCCTCTCTGCGCTTGTTGGCGATTCTTGTTGCCTCCTCGTGCTTCCTAGCCCAAGCATCAGCAGCAGTTGGAAAGTCTCCCGACACTCCTTCTAACGCAATGCGTGGCATAGAAATAATACGAAGAGACACACACTGACAAGTAGGGCACTCAATTGTGTTTACCTCCTCGTCAATATACTTTTCTACAGTGTGGCCTTCACCGCACCTAAATTCAAATATCCTTTTGCTCATCTTCTAGTTGCTCCCAGGCTTCTTCTGAAATCTGTTTTAGAGTTCTAATCCAATGAAGGACATCTAACTGACCTTTACGAAAATTTAGTTCTTCTAAACTTTGTGTTGCCAGTAAATTGTTTCTTTCTTCTATTACTTTTTCAATGTCAACCTGTAAATCTTTCCATCCTTTAGTTGACATCATGTCAAATCTTGCTTCATAATACTCTTGCAGGTCTTTATCCAATATGGAGTCCTCAATTAAGTTACTATAATGAGCCACTGTTATAGCATACTTTTAGGTTTTTGTCAAGCATTATTTTGTTGTTTCATACGCATTTGTTCAGTAACTATTCTTTCGTTACTGTCCATATCTTTTTCTTTTAACAACAACTCAGCAACTTTAGCTCTCTTTTCAAATTCTGCTGAATCTTTAGCATTAATGTTAGCTGACAGATTTCTAATAATGTCTGATTTAACCTTCTCATCCATTAACGAAGCCTCTACTATCAACTTCTGTGCTCTAGCTTGTGCTTCCTGTGCATCAGCAGCGGACTCTTGCGCTCTAGCATTTAGTTCATTTGCTTGAGCTTCTACAAGAGCCATTTGTAATTGTTGTGCTTGCTGTTGCATCTCTTGTGCCTGTGGATCAGGTTGTGACATCTGATCTAACTGCATCATTAATTCTTCTTTGTTCATCAATCCTGATGTACCAATAATGCTTCTTAACAAGATAGGAACAATCGGTGACTGCGGTCCAAGCGTCTGCATCAAGCCAATCAACTGTTGTTGCTCGTACTCTCTTGCAATAGCACCAATAGACGATAGCGTAGTAAACTTAAAGTCTTTCATTGGATAACGATCAGGATCAAACTGCATATATCGATACGCAACTTTCTTCACCATAGGAATGATGAAGTCATCCTGAAACGATGCCATTGCCACTTTGTTCTTCTTGACAATAGCTGACATAGCCAATGACATACCCATACCATTGTTTTGTCCTGCTGTAGATGCTGCACTCTTGACCAACTCTGACGAGTCTAGTGTGCCAGTAGCTTGTAACAGCATTGCTTCAAAACCTTTGGCTGTTTCGTAGTTTGAAGCGTCAGTAGAACCAAATTTAAACGGTTGGAGGATTTCGGCAGGGTTACCATTAGTTAAGATGTTTTTACCAGGTCTAACTTCGAACTTCATGCCTCTCGGCAATCTTGTAGCATCAATACCCATCATAGGCGCAGTAGTTAACGCCAGAGAGTCCATGTGAGACCGTAGTTGGGCATCAATAGCTTTCTGCATATTGTATCCCTTCTCGACCGTTCCAACGCCATAGAAGCGTCCAGGACGGACCTCAGGTCTATATGCAATGATAGGTCTATCTTCCATCATGTATGGAGATGCTTCTGCTTTTAGTAGATGTATATCATTAGCAATAACAATAATAGCTTCTACCAAATCAGTTACTCTATCGGCAGCAGAATCCTCTGGGAACAAGTCAACTACCTCATCGCCTTCGTTTTCTAACTGTTCTAGATATTCTCTAGGGACAAGACCGTAGTACCGCATAACCTTGACTTTATCGTCTTGGAAGGCAGTAGATTCTGTTTTATCTACTTCTAGGTCATCGCCTTCAAAGTGAGGTTCAATGTCGCATTTACGATAAACGCCAGACTCAATACCTTTAACTACTTGATACAGACTAACGTACTCTTCAATAGCAACACCTAATGAATCATCAATTGCATCAGCATTAGGATCAATAAGAAGATTACGAGGATGTACAGGCTTAACTTTAACTACAACCTTTTCTTGCTCGGTTACTCCAACAGCAGCAACTCCTTGTTGCCCAGGAACAGGTTGTGTTGTAGGTGTTCTTTCTATTTCAGTCTTAACTAATACCTCACCTATACCAGTACCGTAGATTTCTGCTAGCTTAACAATAGAAGTAATGTTATTGATGTATGCGTTGTTATGCGTATCCTCTAAAAGAAGATTCTGCATAATCTCAACATCACCTCTTTCTTGATCTAAACCGTCATCGACTATTTCAAAGAGTTTACCAGAGCCTGCAAAGCCTTCCATAGTTTCTGCAACCCTGTTATCAACAGCTTGACGAGTTGCAGGACTAACGATTTTACTACGCTCACTATCCCTAGTACGATCTTCAGCGGCCCAAATGCCATAATAAATCCTTTCGTATTCATCCCATTTCTGTTCGTAATTAGTATCACGCCAGTCTCTCCACTTGTCACAGTGTTCAACTACAAATGATACTAGCTCTTTATCACTCTCAGTAACTTCGTAATCTTCTACTGATTGTAATTCTTCATTGTATTGTTCAGCCATATTATTTCCTATTAAGGTCCAACGTAATCAAAAGGGTCTTGTAATAAAGGATTCTGATACATCTCATCATCTTGAGCAGCCATCGATTCTTCCGGCATCCCTACACCTGCTGCAACTCCAACTGCTCCTGCAACAGGAATAGCAAATGAAGCTCCTTTGTAATAATCATCCCAAGATTTTAACTTAGGATTTTTAGCCATTACTAATTTACCTATTTGTATCACTTCAGTAGCACCTGTAATAGGTACTGCTCTTACACCGTCTGTTGTTTTCTCTAAAGCTACCCAACTTGCTCCTTTAGCTGGATTAACTGCTACTTGAACCCACTCTTGTTCTGCTAGTGGTAAGTTTTTATTTTGTTCTAAGGCTTCAACTGCAAGTGCTCTTAACTCTTCAGGAGAATGTTCTACCCAGTTTCCTTCCATTCTAATGACAGGAGACTTTTGACCTCCTTTTGCGATTTTTAAAGAAGCACCTTCTTTTGTTTCAAACACAACATTTTTTAAAGCTGCTGTAGGAGAATAACCATATACATTTCCTTGTTTAGCAGGATCGTGTATTGTCCCTACATACGTTCCAAAATTTTCAAATGCCCTAACATCATAACGAGAGCCTACAAAAGTTCCTTCTGGTATTTGTTTATTAACACCTATAATTCCATTTCTAAGAATTGAACTTTCTTGTGGAAGACTATTAGCTATTCTTTCAAATGAATCTACTTCAGGTACGGAATCATGCAAAAAGTAAGGAGTTTCCGTATCAACATATCTTCTAAACTCATTAGGAGTGCTTTTTCCTTCTTCTAATAGTTTTACTTGTTCTATTAAAGCCTGTCTAGCTTCTTCAGGAGGTTTGTTTTTGTTAGGTAATCTATTAGCATCTCTCCAAGCCTCTTTACTATCGTCTGTAATATTCAAAACTTCAAAAGCGTTTGAATCTGATGATGCCATTGGTTTTGGTTTAGCTTTAAGTAAATCTAACGATGTTGCTGCTTTTGTTAAGGCTGTTTTTACTCCTTGCCTTACTACACCGCCAAGACCAAATACACCAGGCAAAGCACCTGCAAGTGTAGCAACACCAGATATACCAGCGTTTAAGTAGTCTCCTTCTTTAGCATAGTTGTAAGTATCATAAGCTCCAATAGCTTCTCCAGTAACAGGAGCAAACTCTCCAACCATCTTAGCTTGTTCTGGTGTTACATTAGCATAAGGGTCTTGTGTAATGCCTTCAGCACTCTTATTTCTTCCTAGTCTTTCTAAAAGACTTGTCATGTAATCATCAGCCATATTAATATCCTGATATTATGTCTAAGGGTTCGTAATCATCGTCGTAGTCTTCAAAATACACTGCTGCATTAGCTATGTGTGCTATCAAACTAAGAGAATCAACCATGTCATCGTGTACGCCAGTAGTAGGGAAGTTAAGTAATTCGTCCTTAAATGCTGGTATCCAGTCTCCATCGCGTAACTCTATCTGTTTATGTTCAAACCTACCTTGTAAAGCACCAATAATCTTATCGACCTTACTTTTGTTTCCTAAAGCTACTTCGTCTATCCTGGGATAAACTGCTTGCTTTAGCATCATCTCTGTGAGATATGGCATCAACGCTCTTTTTAATGCACCTTTTTCGATTCCAATTACTTGTATGTCGTATAAGCGGACATGATTTAGAATCCTCTCGCATATCTCTTTAATATCCCACCTTCCTGCGTCAACCTTATCAACCCACCATTTATTGTCATCGCCTACCTTGACAATGGCTATAGCTGTCTGGTCTAGATACTTCTTTTTATTACTTGCCTGAGAAGATACGTTTTCAAAACCTGCAAGGTCAACCCCCATATAGTAAGTTCCATGCTCCGGTTCTTCCTCTTTATCCTTTATTATCACCCAGTCTTCTTTAAATAAGTCTGACTGTGGTGCTTCAAAACTAGCCATAAACTCCTGTCTAAATGCAAACGTAGACATGGTGTTCTTAGCTACTTCAATTTCTTCTTTATCTAGTAATGGATTATCAAAACTAGTAAAGTGCCAACTCTTCCAATCCTTTGCTTCTGGTCTACTACTCTGACCTAGCTTATAGATATCATAGAAGTGATTACGTCCCTTCGGTGTTCCTATAAAAACTGCATGACCTTTCAAGTCAGCCAACGCAGGTCTTAAAATCTGTTCAAATACTGTAGGTTTAATATCTGCATACTCATCGAGTACGACAAACTTTAAAGCTACACCTCGCATCGTCTCAGGTCTGTCAGCACCTTTTAACGATATGACAGATCCGTTAACTAATGTGATCTGCATGTTGTTTACATGACTATTAGTTATTACCGGATGTGCTAACTCCAGTAGCTGTTGCCACATAATGTCCCTAGCTTGCTGCTGCGTAGGGGCGACATACCACACATGACCCTTCTTTGCTTCTAACGCAGAAACTATTAGTCTCCACGCTGCCATCCTACTTTTACCTGTACGTCTTCCTGCTGCTATAACTTTGAATCTAGCGTTATCAGTCCAGACTTCTTGTTGCCAAGGAAGTAATTTAATCTTCAGATCGGACATCTATCGTCTCGAATTCAACATCTTGATAATCTTGTTCTTCCTCTTCTGTCTGATCCACAATTGCTTTCGCATCCCCAACCATTGAAATCTGAATAGATACATTACCTCTTCTAGCATCCTTGTCCTTTTCAAAATAAGACATCGGAAGCACCCTGTCAATACACATTTTAAGACAAGCTACCTGATCTTTGTCATCGTCATCGAGTGCTTTCTTAATAATCGTATTGATTACTGTCTCACCACTTGTTGCTAACAACCTAGCATGAAACTCTTTGATCCTCGCGGCTTCTCCTGGTGGACGTCCAACCTTATTTCGTTTCTTTTTTGCTTCTACTTCAGTTTTTCTAGGTCTACCTCGCCCTCTCTTTACAGGCTTAGGGTCTTCAAGGGACAAAATGTTTATCCTTTCAACACAATATAGTACGAATTAGTAACTACCTTAATAACTATTGAGGTAAAGAGGGTAATAGTAGTGGGGGTTTCCAACCTAGTTGCTCTTTGTTCTCAATAGTGGAGAGTGTAGCATATTTTTAAGGTTTTGTCAAGTATTATTTTAAATTATTTACTAGGCTTATTTAGCTCTAAATGTTTTTCTGTGTAGGAAAACCACAACCACTTAATTCTAAATGTCTTTTTTCTAGTTTCATACTATGGAATTTATGCAATATTATGCCCATTTTCTTCTTTTTTGTGTCTGTTAGCCTAGCTGAAGCTAGCTAGATATACTATATGCCTCCCCCCCAGGGCTATTGAGTCTTATATAAGACATAAGAGTAGTCTTGTAACTGAGTAGTCTTATATAAGAGTCACAAGACTGTGAAAGAATGTGTGGCTTATCCAGCCCATTAGAGCAAAAGAAAAAGACTAGGGAGGTTGTAAAAATGATACAGGGGTGTGGTCCTGGTGCAACAGTAACATAAATGACACACAATCCAGGTTTTGTTGTATCGATACCACATAGTGGCAATTTGATGGCAAAGTGATGACATAGTGGATTTTTATGTTTACAAGAGTCTGAAAAATCTCTAGTGTTTGAGTCGTACCAAACAACAACCCATTTATATATTTATAAGGAGTAAGCAAACATGAAGCAGACAGTAGATTTATACACTTTCAGAGATTCGTTCAGAACATGGCAATCAGGAACTTATGCAAACAATTTCACATACGAAGGTTTAGAGGTCTTGTTTGCCTTTCTAGAGCAATACGAACATGATACAGAAGGAGAATTTGAGTTTGAATTGGACGTGGTGGCGTTTTGTTGTGAGTATGTTGAAATGGATTTAGAAGAACTAAACGAATCATACGATAAAGAGTTTGAAACACTAGACGACGCAGAAGAGTTCTTATTACAGAACACGATTTACTGCGGGAGAACTAACAACACGCTTGTATTCACACAATTCTAAATAAGGAGATTGCTATGACAATAGATGATTTAGTTTTTGATAAATCCTTCTTTACTGAAGGGTATGAAATTGTTAACCCGTTTTTGTCTGAATGTGGACGATTTGAAGTTACAAATATCCGTGAGTATTACGGATTGTCTGATGAACTAGCGACTTATTACGAACAGGAAAAACAACGTCAATTTGCAAAAGGAGCGGAACAATGAAATATTCTGTGAGCGTGTATTCTGGTTATGCTGATGACAACCCAAAAGTAAGCGAAAGTGTAGACACTTATGGAGAAGCGGAAGACATTTACTGTGAATGGTTAGAGACTGCGCTAGACTATGAAATATCGCACTCACCGTTTACGGTAACTGATAAAGATTACGAGATAATGCGAGAGACTATCTCACGTTTTATGTTTATCAACGAAGAAGGAGAGTTTAATGTTTAACTGTGGACATTGCGGGAAAGATACTGACGAGCGACAAACTGCAAACTTTCAAGACCTTGTAGTATGTTTTGACTGTGAGGAGAAGTTAGCCGGAGATTTAGAATCAGAACTTGAGGAGGTGTTAGAGAACTTTTACCCACTAGATACTGGCGGAGGTTGTCGCGCTATGGGTGAATCTGCTCTAGTAGGTGGAATAAAGTATGACGTTATCCTCACAGACTTAAGCGGATCAGATATCCCAAGTGTTGAGGATGGTTTACTGATTGGGTATTATGAGGGCGAAGGGTGGCACGAAGGAAAAAATCCCTTGTTCATTTACGAATACAAAGACAACTTGAACGAAGGCATAGAGAGAATCAGAAAGTTATCAACTAAAATTATAGAAGGAGAATTTAATGTCTAAAGAACAAAAAATTTATAACGAAGCGCACGAAGCCGGAATTAAAGCAGGGATGCGGAGCACTCCAGAACCTATGACGGTGCGTTATACGGATCGTAACGGGAACATACGACGAGATACTATCAACGAGGGGGTTTGTGGTTTTGCGTATGTCTGGATTAAACCTGCGCGAGGTAAATTTGTTAAGTTCTTAAAGGACAATCGCATAGGTTATTCAAGTTACGAAGGAGGCTATAAGGTATCTGTGCATGAATTCAATCAATCAATGGAGCGCAAGCTAGCGTATGCTAAAGCCTTTTGTGAGGTCTTGGATAGTTACAAGATAAAAGCATATTCACAGTCAAGATTAGATTAAGGAGTTTAAAATGAATTTTAAGGATGAGTATTTTTTCTGGTACACAAAAGCAACTGAGGAGTTGAACCTTAACCATAGATCAGCCAATGACTACGCAGTCGCAACAACTAGACATAAGCGAGGTATGGACACTATGTTTTTAATCGTGGACGGCTTCCCAGTCATTAAGGAAGGCAAAGTATTACGGAAGCCTACGGAATCTTACAAGCAGGGATGGAGCGTAAAATGAGACACATAGACGACATTAAATTTGAAGCAATGGCGTGCCTACAACGTGCGCGGGAAATCAACGACGGAGCACTAGTAAATGGGTTAGAGTTTATTCTGGAGACGCTGCGAGAGTATCAACAAGCCTTGCGGGTAGAGGATGAACGTTCAGGATATGACAAGATAGGAGGCACAGAATGAGCACAAAAATAACCTGGCTCGATTGGCTGTTAATGATCCTAGCGTGTATTCACGTTGGGGTCATGTTGTGGATGCTATGGGGTTTAGCGTATGAACTCTAAGGCTAGACAGAAGCGACGTGCGATTTTAATGAAATCAACTGCAAGGGAGAAGGGAGGTTTTGGTAAGCCTCTTTATCCCAACACTCGCATTAGAGTGCACGATGTGCTAGATTTGTGGTTGTTCTCACCAACGACGAAAGGAAAGTAATGCCACACTACATGCCGAAGGAGAACGATTGTAAGTTTGACAAGGTAGCAGAAGAGTTGGCTCAACTCAGGAAATGGCAAGAAGAAGATCCTGATAATGCTACTGCGTATCAAGCGGATATTGACCACATTGAGGCTAACATTAAGTTTCAACTGTGTATTGATGGGTACCCAACGAACGAGTACGAAACCTGGGACGAAGCGAAAAACGGGTATGATGATTGGATGTATTTTAACCGCGTAAACTATGAGAGATACGGTGTACGCGCAACAATAGAAAGGACATACGAATGAATAAAGAAATAGGTAGCCCATACGATAGGGGCTGGGACGATTGGTTATTTGACCGAGACTTAGACCCACACAGCGTGAAGGATGGTGTCAAACAACACAATTTAACGGGTGATTTAATGTTGGAGTACATCAAAGGATGGAACGATGCGAAAGAATTTTATAGAGGAACTAAAGCGACAAGGAGATCAGCATGAGTCACATTGGAAACCAAGAATTGATGGATCGATGTTGGGATGAGGTCTGGGAGATGGAGCACGAAGAAGTAATGCAGTATCTTGGACAGTACCGAAGCCTAGAAGGATGGCAGGAAATGACTGAAGAGCAACAGTATTACAAGGCCATCGAGTTGAAGTATGAGGAGTACATGTTCGAATGAGATGTATTAGCTGCGACTCAGAACTTAACGACTATGAGTCTACCCGTAAGAATCTGAACAACCAGTTCGTTGAATTATGTAACGATTGCCTGGCCGACTCAGATATGGGTGACATACTCTTGCTTGATAGACCCGATCTGAAGCACCACAGCGACGATAGAGCGACGATCGGGGATGAGGTAAGGGTAGACCATACCGAAGACAATTTAAACGCCTTAGAGGACGAATATGACGACTACTGGAACGAAAGATGATGACATTGAAACTGTCTTTGAGATATTCAGGGAAGGTAAACTGAAGTATCAACTGATATGGACTAACAACACCAAGCAATTCTTTATTGATGGTAAACTAGTGACCGAAGTTGAATGGGATTTATCACTTAAAAAGGACAAAGCATGAGTCAAGAAGAATACGAGCAGACTATGGAGGAAAACCACTACTACCAAACCCTAGCGGATGTAGTTGAATTAATGTCTCTACATGGTAATAGAAAGGTCTTATTGGATTTAATAGAAATGTCTATGCAGTTAGATTTAGTTTCAACTATTAGTGGTAAAACATCAAATAGTATTAATTAGTATTGTTATTTCATTCTAAGTAGTAGTGGTTTTCCTACCTAGTGTTAATTAACTCTATATAGATATATATAGATATATATAAGGAGAGTGGATAATGGGTGTCCAAATAGCTACCCACCAACCTTGTCCTGACTGTGGAAGTAGTGATGCTTTAACAGTCTATGATTGGGGTACAAAGTGTTTCAGTTCTGGCTGTAAAGCTGTTCACATGACTGACGGTAAACCTAGAGTCAGAGTTGTTGACAACAGTAAACTGCTGACCAAGATAGAAGGTAAAGCAAAGACAATAGTTAGTCGTAACATCCATCGAGCAACTACTGAATTCTTTGGTGTCGTTGAGAGTGAAGGTAGTTACTGTTTTCCTTACACAGATGGTGACGGTAACATCGTTGCTTACAAGAGGCGAAGCAGTACAGAAAAGAAGTTCTGGACAGAAGGTCAATGGGGACAAGGTAAACTGTTTGGTCAGTCTCTATTTCCTAGTGGTCAGAAGACAATCACAATCTGCGAGGGAGAGTTTGATGCGCTGTCTGCCTTTCAGTTGATGGGTAGTACCTACGCTGCAGTAAGTGTCCGTAACGGTGCAGCTTCAGCATTAGCAGACTGCAAACAAAACTATGACTATCTTGATTCGTTTGAGAATATCTATGTTTGTTTTGATGCCGACCCACAAGGACAAGATGCAGCCAAGCAAGTTGCTGAATTGTTTGGAGCAAAGGTCAGAGTATTTAAACACGATCCAGGTTTCAAAGATGCAAGCGACTACTTACAAAAGAATCTGGTGGAGCAGTTCAACAACACCTGGTGGAAGTCTGAACGGTTTGTACCTGACGGTATCATCGATGGTTCTACACTCTGGGAAGAGGTAAACCAACCAGTAGAGAGAAGCCTAGTTGACTATCCGTTTGGTGGTCTAAATAAACTAACCTACGGGATACGACCACAGGAACTTGTACTTTGTACTGCTGGTTCAGGACTGGGTAAGTCTCAGTTCATGCGTGAGTTGGTCTACCACATACTCAACAATACTAAAGACAACATAGGTCTGATGTTCTTGGAGGAGTCAGTAAGGACTACTGCGAGGTCAATGATGTCTTTGAAGGCTAACAAACTACTGCACTTACCACATGTAGAAGCGACTGAGCATGAGTTGAGAGATGCCTTTGATGCTACGTTAGGCACAGGTAGACTGTTTCTTTTAGATCACTTTGGTTCAAGCGAAGTAAGTCGTATTGTCAACCGAGTAAGGTACATGGCTAAAGCGTTAGACTGTAAGTATATCTTCTTGGATCACGTCTCAATTGTTGTAGGTTCACAAGAGCATGGAGATGAGCGTAAGAATATTGATGAGATCATGCACAAACTGAGAGAACTGGTACAAGAAACAGGTATCTGTTTGTTTGCTGTGTCTCACTTAAAACGTCCAGAAGGTAAAGGACACGAAGAAGGTGCGGTTACATCAATGAGTCAGCTGCGTGGTAGTCAATCACTTGGTCAGATTCCTAACATGATTATTGGACTGGAACGTAACGGTCAAGCTGATAATGAAGACGAACGACACACAACTAAAGTCAGAGTCCTAAAGAACAGGTTTTGTGGTATGACAGGTCCGGCTTGTAGATTACTATACAATCGAGATACTGGTAGGATGACAGAAAGATTAGATGAGGATGTGCTATGAATGTGCTTGATTTGTTTAGCGGTATTGGCGGGTTTAGTTTAGGACTAGAACGTGCAGGTATGAAGACTGTTGCTTTCTGTGAAGTAGATAAGAAATGTCAACAGGTATTAAAAAAGCACTGGCCTAATGTGCCTATATTTGAAGATGTATCAACACTTAAAGGAGAAGACATTGAAGAAACAGTTGACGTTATTTGCGGAGGGTTCCCATGTCAGGACATCAGTCTCGCAGGTAAAGGAGCAGGACTTGAAGGCAAAAGATCAGGACTCTGGTCAGAGTTCAAAAGGCTCATTGAAGAAATCAAACCGAAATACGCAATCATTGAAAACGTCTCAGCCCTTCGATCTAGGGGACTGGATCAAGTGCTCAGGGAAATCTCTGAGATCGGGTATGATGCGGAGTGGCATTGTATCACCGCTGCCAGTATTGGTGCGCCTCACAGACGGGACAGAATCTGGATTGTGGCGTACCCCAGAGACAGTACAAGGCGGGACAGTATCACAGGAAGTCTTGGAAGAGATGGCGAAGGGGAACTGGAAGAGAGAGTCAGGACATCAGAGACAACTGAGACTTCAGGATCAAGTGAGACATCCGAAACTGTGGCCTACTCCCAGGGCAAACTCAGCGATGGCAACAACACTTACTCCGAAAGTAGCAAGCCATCCGCACAAGAACTTGGAAGTAGCAGTAGCGAGAGAAATGTTTCCAACTCCAACAGCGAGGGACTACAAGGACAATGGCAGATCACCAGCAGAATTAGCAAGGAACTCCAAGACGCTAGCTACTCATGCTGGTGGGCAGTTGAACCCGATGTGGGTAGAGTGGCTTATGGGGTTTCCGGTAGGGTGGACAGACTTAAACAACTAGGCAATGCAGTTGTTCCTCAGATACCAGAACTAATAGGCAGAGCGATATGTCAAGCTGGTTAATATTAGTTATAGCTGTGGTATATTTAATCATAGCTATTGATCTCTTTACTAAAGGACAAACTGCGATGGCAATAACTTTTGTAGGTTTTTGTTTAGGTAACTTTGGATTATACTTACAGACATGAAAAGACTAGCGATTGATATTGAAACTGATGGCTTAGATCCTACTGTCATTTGGTGTGCTGTGACTAAGGACATAGATACAGGAGAAATTAAAGTATGGAAATCAGCGACCGAGTTACAAAGATATGTAAGCGCGGACGATCTCTTGATTGGACACAACATAATCAAGTTCGACTTACCAGTATTGAAGAAGCTGTGGAGTTTGAATACAGACTTGAACCCGTTAAGAGATACATTGATTATGTCAAGATTGCTAAACCCCGTGATAGAAAAAGGACACTCTCTCGATGCATGGGGCGTGAGGCTAGGGCTAAAAAAAGGGGACTTCAGTGACTTTGATAACGGTTTATCTGAGGACATGGTGGACTACTGTATCCAAGATGTTCAGATCACTCATGCACTATATACGCATCTTACTGATAATCTATTGGACTGGGGTCAGTCAGTTGATCTTGAGCATGAGGTGGCTCAGATCGTTAAACAGCAAGAAGAAAACGGATTCAAGCTAGATGTACCGAAGTGTATGTCTATGCTTTCAGTCTGGCAACAAAGCCTTGTAGACATTGAGTCTGAGTTACAAGAGATATTCAAACCGATTGTCACTGAGCGATACAGCGACAAGACTGGTAGGAGATTAAAGGATAAAGTTGAAGTGTTTAACCCAGGTTCCCGTAAGCAGATAGCGGAGAGACTGATGGGTCTTGGATGGAAACCTAAGAAGTTCACTGAGAAAGGAGCAGTAATTGTCGACGAGAAAGTATTACAAACTATTAAAAGACCTGAAGCTACTAGTCTTCTGCGATTTCTACTGCTTCAGAAAAGGGTGGCTCAAGTTAAATCGTGGGTTGAAAATGTGGATGAAGGGGGACGGGTACATTGTCAGGTCAGAACCAATGGAGCAGTCACGGGACGAATGACACACAGTAACCCTAACCTTGCCCAAGTGCCTAGAGTAGGGACTGAGTATGGTGAAGAGTGTAGATCCATGTGGACAGTAGAGGACGGTAATGTACTGTTAGGTGCTGACGCTAGTGGTTTAGAACTTAGGATGTTAGCACACTACATGGGAGACCCTACCTACACTAAAGAGATACTGGAAGGTGACATCCATACCAAGAACATGGAAGCCGCAGGACTGACACAAAGGGATCAAGCTAAGACATTTATCTATGCCTTCCTGTATGGTGCTGGTCCAGCTAAGATAGGTGCTATTGTAGGCGGTGGAGAACGTGAAGGTAAGAAGTTAATTGATAGCTTCCTAGCGAACACTCCAGCCTTACAGAAACTTAAGGACAAGGTGAGTCGATTGGCTGAGAAGGAATGGCTACCTGGGTTGGATGGTCGTAGGTTGATTGTCCGATCACAGCACTCAGCACTCAACACATTACTGCAAGGTGCAGGTGCAATCGTTATGAAACAAGCGTTAATTATCTTGCATAGGAAGTTAGTTAATGGTAAAATTAATGCCCGTTTCGTTGCTAATGTGCATGATGAATGGCAGATTGAAACAACTGAAAAGGATGCGGAGATGGTTGGTTTTTTAGCAGTGCAAGCCATCCGTCAAGCAGGAATCCGTCTGAAATTACGTTGCCCTTTGGACGGGGAATTCAAAGTAGGAGCTAATTGGGCAGCGACACACTAAAGCTAAGGAGAACTAAATGAAACCAGTTAAGATTAAAGGTGATGTAATGTGGGCCAATCTAGATAAACCTAATAAGTTATCTGGTAAGTATCAAGTAGAGATTTGTAATCTATCTGATAAAGCCGTTGAAGCATTACAGGATCAGGCGATGTTGGATGTAAACCATGATGATGAAAAAGGATACTACATCACGCCTAAGTCTAAGAACTACCCAATCAAAGCATTTGACGCAGGTGGTCAAGAGATTGAGGAAGTTATTGGTAACGGGTCTAAGTGTACGGCTGTAATCAAACCATATAAAAATAAGTTCAACGGTAATATCAACGCAGGTATTTCTGCTATTACTGTGACTGATTTGGTTGAATACATAGCCGAACCTACAGACGCATTAGTACAAGAGGCACTGTAGTATGGGTGCGCCGTCTCTCAACAATGCAACTGCACTGATAGACGGTGATATCCTAGTGTATCGGATTGGATTCGCTAGTGATGATGACGATGAGAAGTTTGCAGTTAGTCGCATGGGTAATTACATTGAGGGTTTAATCTCACCTACCTATGTTGATGACTACTCTGGTTACATCACTGGTCGATCCAACTTCCGATATAAGATAGCTAACGAGAAAGAGTACAAAGGGAATCGTAGTGACGCTAGAAAGCCTAATCATTATGAGACTCTGCGTAACTACCTCACTGAGAAGTGGGGCTTTGAGTTAGTTGAAGGTGAGGAAGCGGATGATGCAATTGGTATAGCTGCCTATCAAATGAGGGCAGGTGCCTTTTGCATTATGTCGCTTGATAAAGACCTTGATATGTTGAGGGGATGGCACTACAACTTTGTCAAGGACAATCTTTATTACATTACTGAGAAGGAAGCCATCAAGAACTTTTACCTTCAGATACTTACTGGCGATCGAGTGGATAACATACCTGGGTTAAAAGGTGTTGGTCCAGTCAAAGCAGGTAAATTACTGGAGGAATGTCAGAACGAGAGACAATTATTCGCTGCCGTATTACAGGCGTATGAGGATAACCTTGAGTTACTAACTGAACGAGCACAGCTACTATGGATTCGTAGGAAAGCTGGGGAAATCTGGACTCCAAAGTTAACTTAAGGAGGAAGCAATCAAAACCCAAAGCGCAAAAGCTAAAGGTCGAAAACTACAGCAATGGTTTAGAGACAAGATCATTGACACGTTTGCCTTTTCTAAGGAAGACGTAAGGTCTACTAGCATGGGTGCAGGAGGAGAAGACATTTTGTTTTCTCAAAAGGCAGGAGATACTTTAGGTATATCAGTAGAGTGTAAGTCTAGAAACTCTATTGCTGTGTATGCCTTCTACTCACAAGCCTCAGACAACTGCCCTGAAGATAGAGAACCTGTCCTAGTTGTCAAACAGAATCACTCTAAACCACTGGTCGTAATTGATGCAGAATACTTCATACAACTGTTAAAGGAACAGCATGAGACACCTAGTAATACCTGATACCCAATGTAAACCTGGTTATCCTAATGGACATTTAGAGTGGGTAGGTAAGTATGCAGCAGAGAAGAAGCCTGATGTTATTGTCCATCTAGGAGATCATTGGGATATGCCAAGTCTGTCAATCTATGATGTTGGTAAAAAGTCCTTTGAAGGTAGGACATACAACAACGACATCATTGCAGGCAACATAGCAATGGATAAATTAATGAAGCCTATTGTTGCAGAAGTCAACAGACTAAAAAGAAACAGAAAGAAATCGTGGAAACCTAAACTTGTCTTTCTTATTGGGAATCATGAACAAAGGATTCAAAGAGCTATTGAGTCTGATAGGAAGCTAGAAGGTCTGATAGGATACAACGACTTTAACCTCAGTAAGTATGGTTGGGAAGTACAAGATTTCTTAGATGTCAAGGTCATAGATAACATTGCCTACAGTCACTACTTTACATCAGGTGTTATGGGTAGATCAGTTACTAACCCAGGTCTACTACTACAGAAGAAACACATGAGTTGTATTATGGGACACGTTCAAGATCGAGCGATAGCGTTTAGCAAGAGGGCTGATGACACTAGAATCACTGGTATCTTTGCAGGTATTTGCTACCAACACGATGAGGACTACTTGACACCTCAGACTAATGGTAGCTGGTCAGGTATCTGGATGTTAAATGAAGTAAACAACGGTAGCTTTGATGAGATGCCAATTAGTCTGACTTATTTAAGGAATAAATATGGAAACAAACGAGATACTCGACGCTAGAGAAGGACAATACGGTAAGTACCAGAACGTGAGTCAGATTAGTCAGGACATCAAGAAGATCATGCAGGACTCTCCGAACTACAAGTTCATGCCAGCGTTCATGCGAGAGAGTCTTGATCTGATTGCTAACAAGATGGCTAGGATACTGAACGGTAATTGCTACTATGACGATTCGTGGCGTGACATCTCAGGTTATGCTACATTGGCAGTAATCGAAATAGAGGACATGGAAAAACATGACACCCCTGACACTCCATGAATTAAAAGAAAGATTAATGCAGTTCAATGAGCTAGACCTTATTGAATTGCTTGATCTGACTTCTGAAGATATCTTAGATAGGTTTGAAGATGTAATTGAAGATAGATACGAACAATTAAGAAAGGAAATATACTGATGGATTTTTACCAGCAATACATAGCAAAGTCGAGGTACTCTCGCTTCTTAGACAGTCAACAACGTCGTGAGGATTGGTATGAGACTGTAGATCGCTACATGGATTTTATGCAGAATCATTTGCAATCTAAACATAGCTACAAAATACCAGTTGAGACTGACTCAGAGCTTCGTGAAGCGATTAAAAATCTAGAGGTAGTCCCCTCAATGCGCTCAATTATGACTGCTGGTAAAGCCTTAGAGAGAGACAATACAGCAGGATACAACTGCAGCTATCTACCTGTTGATGATCCTAAAGCGTTTGACGAGGCGATGTACATCCTGCTGTGTGGTACGGGTGTAGGCTTCAGCGTTGAACAGAAGTACGTTAACAAGCTCCCAGAGATACCTGAGAAGCTGTTTAAGTCAGACACCACAGTTGTAGTAGCTGACAGTAAAGAAGGATGGGCTAAGTCATTACGACAAGTTATCGCCCTGCTGTACTCCGGTGAGATACCTAAGTGGGATCTTAGAAAGATTAGAGCAGCAGGAACACGACTCAAGACATTCGGTGGTAGAGCTAGTGGACCAGAACCGTTGAACGAACTGTTTGAGTTTGTTATCCGTAAGTTCCAGGGAGCTGAAGGACGTAAACTAAATACCTTAGAGTGCCACGACATCATGTGTAAGGTAGCTGAAGTTGTAGTGGTAGGTGGTGTTAGACGTTCTGCGATGATCTCGTTATCTGATTTAGAAGATGACAAGATGCGTCACGCTAAAACAGGTCAATGGTGGACTGATAACCCACAACGTGCATTAGCTAACAACTCTGCTGTATATGCTGAGAAGCCTGACGTTGGTCAGTTCATGAACGAATGGTCAAGTCTATATCACAGTCACAGTGGTGAGCGTGGTATCTTCAACCGTGAAGCAGCAATCAAACAAGCTGCTAAGAATGGACGTAGGGATGCTGAACAGGAGTTTGGTACCAACCCATGTAGCGAGATTATCCTTAGACCCTATCAGTTCTGTAACCTATCAGAAGTTGTTGTGCGTGAAGGTGACAGTATCTATGACCTAGAGCGTAAGGTTAGACTCGCTTCAATACTAGGTGTTTACCAGTCAACCATGACACACTTCCCGTACCTCAGAAAGATATGGCAGCGTAACACTGAGGAAGAAAGATTACTGGGCGTATCCCTGACGGGTATCCTAGACAACAAGATGTTGGGAGACAACAATGAGCAACTCAAGACTCTTCTCCACAGACTCAAGATGGTATCAGTTGATGAATGCATACAGCTTTCCACTGATCTTAATATCCCTTGTCCTACTGCCGTCACTTGTGTTAAGCCTAGTGGCACTGTCAGTCAACTTGTTGATAGTGCTAGCGGTATTCATCCTAGACATTCTAAGTATTACATTAGAAGAGTTAGGGGTGACAAGAAGGATCCGCTTACTACGTTCATGGTTCAACAGGGTATTCCTGCAGAAGATTGTGTGATGCGTCCTGAGTCTACCACTGTGTTTAGTTTCCCTAAGAGATCACCGGAAGCTGCAACACTACGGGAAGACCTAACTGCTATCGAACATTTAGACTTATGGATGACATATCAGAAGCACTGGTGCGAACACAAACCATCAGTCACTATCTCTGTTAAAGAGGACGAGTGGGTTGAAGTAGGTGCGTGGTGCTGGAAGAACTTTGATGACATCAGTGGCGTTAGCTTCCTGCCGTATGATGGTGGGACATACAAACAAGCTCCATACGAGGAGTGTACGCAAGAGGAATTCTTCTTCTTACAACAGAAGATGCCTAGTGAAATATTCTGGGATGAACTGATTGAAGAGGATGATAATGTAGAGGGAGTACAAACACTGGCTTGTACAGCAGGAGTCTGCGAAATATGATGAGGAGATTCTTATGCTCGAAACAGTACTTAGCTTCTTGGCTTTGTTTAACTGCTATCCTAACGACGTAACAATAACCCCCAGCAACTCAACGTTCTATCTGGCTGGTGATATGGGTGTCGTGTATGTAAGACCTGATATGATGAAGGATCACGTCCTAGTGCATGAACTGTATCACCACTGCCAGTGGCAAAAAGCAGGCAAGAAACCTGCACAGACATGGGACGAATGGAGACATCGGGAAGAAGAAGCAGCTAAGATAGAAGATATCTACCTGAACCTGAAGTAACTACTTCTTGCTGTTGAATAGTTCGAATAGGGTCTTTACTTTCTCTTCAAGCATTGTCAAGCGTGTGCTGATCTCTGCTTTCCAGGTAATACCTAAAAAGATGACAACTAGGAGACCTGATATGATCTCCCAGTAAGTGATAACGAATGTTTCCATTTAATCAGGTATACCTAGTATTTCTCTTTTAGCGTTCTTTACGATAGCTTCGTCTAATTGTTTACCGGGAACTGCTGTATGATGCAGTTTTAAGTACATCATTATCCTTGCTCTATCTCTATCTACTTCAGAACTATTAGGATCGACTAGCATTTTAACTAAGTCATCGCTTCCCGACTTTTCAAGGATGTCACCTAGAAACAGAACTGTTTGTTGATCTGCAGTCAGATCCTCTACTTTACCTGATTTGTACACTTGGTCTAACCAAGGAGCATCTATTCTTTTCTTAGCTCTTTTTACAGCAGTCTGTAAAGCACTTTGTCCTCCTCCAGTGCCTACTAAAAACTGATACAAACCTGTAGCTGTACTTGCCTGCTTTCCCTTAAGAGGCTTATTCTTAGCTGTAGGGTTTCCTGAACTTTCTGCTCTACCTACTCTTAAAGCAAAATCGTATAAAAGATTTCTAGCTTCTGAAGAGTCTAAACCTGACAATCCTTTTCTATTTAAATGTTTACCCATCAACTGTTCAGCTAATGGCGATCTAAGTTGACTAACGTCTGTCACTCTAGTTACAGGCTCTACTATTTCAGCTCTACTTGTATTGACAATGTTCTCCATTTCAGGAGTAGAAATAATATTACCAAACGGATCGTAGTTGTTATCCATAGTGAACCTTCAATTTATCTAAGTTTATATTGCTTAGTCAGCTCGTCGATATATGCGTCAAACTCTTCGCCTGACATACCTCTAACTGCTTCATTTGGAATAATAGCTTCTTCAGGAGTTTTAGAAAAATCATCGTTATAAGAAGGTATCATATTAGGATCATAAGGTTGTATTGCTGGCGGTATCATATTAGGTTGCTGAACTCTAGGAGACATCAAACCTTCTGGGACATAACCAGGTGTTGTAAATGCAGGTAGACCTAAGTCTCTACGTTCTGGCATACGAGGTTGAGGAGCTACTGGTGGTTTACCTGAATATAGTGCATCATACCTAGCCAGCAGACTATTAAGAACAGTCTCTGTATCGATGTTAGGCTGCGGTATTTGAGGTTCCATCGCAGGAGGTGTAAACTCATTAGGACCAGGTATAGGCATTTGTCTTCTCTCCGGTGAAGGAAGATCAGGTCTTACTGGGACAGGTACATCTGCTGCTGTGAGATAAGAAGGAAGATCAGGTCTCTCTACAAGCGGTAAGAAATCCTGTGGTCTACCCATTAGACCTTCTTCAGGAACAAGCTGACCACTCCTTGGCCTCATAGGAGTAGCAGAAGGTGGAGGAACAGGAGCTTGTGGCGGAGTAGTTGGCATGTCTTGAGATAAATCAAAACCTGTCGTGTTTGGTGGTATTTCAATACCTACAGGAATCTTATAAGTAATCCCGTTAATATTTTGCAGTCTTTCTCCCGACCTTAAATTACCGTCAAACAAAGGAAACCAAACACCCTGCTCACGATTGAGTCTCTTCTGTTCTTCAATCTCATCGTAAGAAGGTGCTCTTCGATTCATCATAGCAGTCATTACAGGACTAGCTTCTCTCTGTAACTGTTCTGGACTCTTTTGCCCTATCCCTAGTGCTTTAAGTTTATCTAATATGCTAGCCATTACTCTTCCTCTTGTAATCCTACTTTAGCTGATGTGTAAAAATAACTTGGTAGTAGTTCTGTAAACGTACCTATTATGGTCTTTATGTCTGTAGGTTTTTTAATAGTAAAGTCAAATGCTTTTGTTTCTTTCAACACTTGTTCTAGTTTTGCTATACCTGCTGGATCAAGCAATAAGTCTTCAATCGCTTTGTCTGTCGCTGTCTTGCCTTTTTGGACCTGAAAACGACTAAGTATTCTAATGACCTTTTGAGTGTTAGAAGATATACGATCTCTAAGTGTTGAAGCGATATAAGGAACATCTAAACCAGGAGCTATTCTAGCTAACATATCTAGCTCTTCTCTTGTAACTAGACCAGGCACATCCCTAACATCCGCAATCTTCAAAGTATCACTTAGTTTTGCTAGTTGTTTGACTTGATCTGCATATTTAGGACCAAAGATTTTATCTACTATTGCTTTGTTCTTTGCGCTTGTTAGAAATGCAACAGCACCTTGTGAAGAATTACGAGCCTTAAAGAACAACTCAGCCCTTATAGTATTTCTGATACTTTGCTGTGCTTGCGGTGTTACGTCTTTTAGGTTATCAAAGAACTTGGTAATGTTGTTTCTGTCATTCAACATCCCTTGAACAATGCGAGCATAGTCTGGACCTAGTTCAGGATTACTTAGTAAATAGTTATCAGCTACTTTAGCATCAAATGCTTTTTTAGCATCATCTAGAGCTTTTAGTTCTAGTTTTAAAGCTGCATCGTCTGCTTGAAGAACTGTTAGTTCTTTTCTCATATTAGGGATTCTGTCAATAACTTCTGACTTTTGAATCATGTACCGCTTAAAAGCTCTAGGATCTAAAACACCATCTTTAAATACTTTAGGATACATTTCAGATATTAAAGCTCTTCTAGCAATATCAAAACCTTCTTCACCAGCTACACCTAAAAAGTCATCAAGTGCTTCTGCATTTTTGACAATAACAGGAGCTACCTGCTCTGCATACCCTTTAGAACTTAATTCTTTAATGCCTCGCTCACCGAAAGGCAAACCAATTTTTTGATAGTACAGTGTGTCTAGATCACGCAGTCGTTTATCAAAGTCACCTCTAAAAGACTTTCTAGCTTCGTCCAAGACGCTATCTAATTGAGTCAACTTTCTAAACTCGTTTGTCCCTGGCTTATAAGCTCTAAGCCCTTCATTAATTGCTCTCTTAAGACTTTCAACCTGAGCAAAACTAACTGATGCAAACTCACCTCCTAAACTTTCCTGTGGACCCCAATACTTCATAATGTCCTTATCCACAGAAGTAGTCTTACCAAAGATATCTCTTAACTTATTAGCAACAACAAAGTTATAAACGTCTCTCACACTAGACTTAGACATTCTAATACCGCGTTTCTTTGCTTCCGCTAACAGAGCTTCATAATCAACTTTTCGCTCATCCATAGCTATCTTTTTCTTAGCCTCAACTAACTTTTCAATAGCCGTTCCTATTGTTGCTTTATCCTCACTTAGTTCATATTTAAAAGACAACTCTTGGATTTTGTTATCGATGTCTCTTATACTCTCTGCTCTTTTAGCTTGTTGTGCTGCTAGTTCAGGACTAAGTGAAATCTTGAATTGAGCATACTGAGGACCAAAAATACTAATAGCCTTGTCATCTATAAGCTCAGACAATCTTGTTATCTCTGCATCCACTTGTTGTCTAAATGCTGGGTTTTCTTTAGCTCTTTTTACTACTTGACTACGCAACACAGCATTGTCAGCCATACTGACTAACAAAGGGAAATTTTCTTCTCCTAGAACTTTAGCGATATCTTTGAAGTCTTTTGTTATTTGTTCAAATTCGCCTAGATTTCTTTCACTCTTAGCGTACTCTAACAATCTCTTAGCACTGCCAGTAGAGTAACTTTTAACTGCTGCATCTGGGTTTTGTTTAACGTCTTTATACTTTTGCCATATTTGACCAACAGTGTTTTTAGTTGATTGAGCAGTTGTTCTAAACATTCCTGTTGTAGCTATGGACGTACCGCCACCTACCAAAGAACCGATTAATTTACCTTTCCCAGAAGTTTCACCGTCTTTTGAAAAAGCTGCTTCAATATCTTCTCCAATTTCTCCGCCTGTTTCAGCAAAAACACCTAACTTAAACATAGTAGGAGCTTCTTTAGCTGTCTGTTTAGCTGCTGCTTTGACACCCAAAGTAGCTGCTGTTTTTATAACTCCTGCGCCTACATAATTTAAAGGATCTGCTGCTACTTCAATACCTTTACCTACTACTCTAGTTATATAACCAGAGTTTTCAGGTAGTGCCATATTAGCGTCTACGCCTGTATAAGGACTCAGAACCTCAAAGTTTTTCTGATAATGTCCTTTGAAACGATCAACGATACCTCCAAAACCTCCTGCATATTCTGGTGCAGCTTCTCCTGTCACCTGAGCTTTAATTAGTTCATAAGGTCTTTTGACAAAAGGATCAATCAATAACGTGTCAATTAAAGACTCACCTATAGCCAAACCAGTAGTAAATCCTCTTTGTGCAGACTCTCCAAACCATTCAAAAGCACTGTCAGCAGCTACAGGAGCATTTAACATCTGCTGATATAGTTCATCTCCTTTAGCTTTTACTTCGTCTGGATTAGCTCCTACAGGACCGTCAAGGTTATAAACATTCCCATCAGGGGCTTGATATTCGTAGACTTGTGTTTCTACTTGAGGTTGCTCAGACGGTTGATTCTGCTGAGCAAACAGCTTATCTCCTTGAGCTTTTACTTGAGCAGGTGTTGCGCCTACAGGACCATCAATGTCATAAATAGTACCGTCCGGTGCTGTGTATTGATAAGTTTGAGTCGCCATTAGTTACCTCCGGACATCAAGCTTGCTCTGTTACTTCCTGTCGTTGTCGTTGTCGGAGTATTTGTAGTTGATCGTCTAAAATTACCCCACCCATCCCCAGACTGATTACCATCACCTGTCTTTTTAAGCACAGAACCAGATGCTTGAGGGCTTAAAGATAATTCAGGGAGAGCATCCATCATTATGTTTGGAGGCATATTGACAGAACCAAAACTTGTCATTAGACTCTTACGTTTTTGCTGATATCTCTCATTCAACACTATTTCCATAGCATTAATTACTTCTTCTCTGTCTTGTTGGGTTTTAGGTGTACTTGTACCTCTAATCCACTTATTAAGTTTATCTGCTACTCTTAGTCCAATACTTCCTCCATTAGCTACTCTATTAACTTCTGCTTCGCTTAATCGAGCATCACCAGTAGCTTTTGCTAAAAAGTTAGCTAAGCCTGCTTCTGCTACTGGATTTTCGTCATCTGTCCTAAGTATCGCAAGGAATCCTCTCGCATTATTGATGTGAGATAAACCGTTTTCTATAGGTTCCATAGTGTTTCTTACTTGAGTCTGGAAAGCGTTTACAGCGTTAAAATCTATACCGCTTGAAGCTGCTATCTTTCTTCTTTGTAGCTCTAGTTCTGCTGCTTGAGTTCTTAAGGTGTTTGCTCTATTGGCTAGATTAACGGCTTCATTAAAATGACCTTCCTGTTGCATTTGTTGAGCCAAACTATCCAACATATTAGGGTCATTTAGATTAGTTAAATCTGTTTGTCCAAGAATGTTTCTAATGCTTGTAGCTTTAGCCAGTGCAGGGTCTTGCATTGGACCAGTACCAAAAGCACCTTGTACAGCTTGCGTTAATCCCCGCCCTACTCCTCGACCAAACACCATACCAGTCCTGACACCAGGAACATCTACAGCACCTAAACCTCTATAGAATTCTACTGCTTGTCTATCACGCTCGTCCTGCTGTTGCTGATACATTATTTCTTCAGCACTTGGACCAAATAAAGATTGTGTAGCCATATCTATTCCTTATTTATAATAAGAGTAACCACCTGTCATTGGCCCTCTTGTACTTCCTTGTGTAAACGTTCCGCCCCCAGCTAATCCGATATCAAACGGGTTAGAGCTAGCTGAGGGCATATTAAAACCCGAGAACAAACCTTCCATACCTGATCCCAGTCCTGCTAACATACCGCCTCTTACACCTCCCTGCATACCATAAGATTGAGCAGAAGGTAGCATACCTGTTAGATACAACCTACCTTGATTAGCTCCTGCTTGTGCTCTTAAAGTAGACTCTCGTTGAGCATCTTGTAACAACTCTCTTGCTGGTTGTACAGTAGAATACTGTGTTGCAAGTAGATCTGTTGTCGGTCTTAGTGACTGACTTTGTAGGCCGTAACCTAATCCAGTAGTTTGAGCAGCTTGACCAAATAACCCAGAACCAAAGTTGATACGTTGCATAGCTTCTTGTATCGCAGCTTGCTCGTCTTCAAAAGCTCTTTCATCTCGTTGAGCTAGATATTCATCCATTAACGGGTTTCCTCCTGCTACACGCAAACCAGCAGAACCTCTACCAAACCCTGTACGACCTAGTTGTTGTATTTGTTCTTCTTCAAAAGGCTGTCTAGCTTCGTATCTTTTTTGAAGTATGTTACTTACAACGTCATCAAAAGTAGTTCCTGGAGCAGCAGACTGACCCATTGTAAACAAACCTTGAGCAGCTTGTTCATACTGTGGTTGCAACGCAGCAGCACGTTCAGCTTGTCCTAAACTACTTCCGTACAACCCAGATATCTGTTGTTGAAGAGCAGCTATTTCAGGAGATACTTGATAACCTCCTGTTCCAGTCGTACTCCCAAAAACATTAGTCATAGCAACTGGTTTAAAAGCAGCCATGTTACTAGCTGTTTGACCAGCAGCCGACATCAATGCGCCTTGTTGTCCAAGAGCATCTGCTACTTTTTTACCACCCAAGTAGCTAAGACCTGCTCCTAATAAACCACCTGCTATTTTACCGAATGCCATCTTCTTATCCTCTTAATTAAGCTGTTCTGCGCCACATATGTACTGTTACATATGGTTGCAGGTTCTTACCAGTTCCTGATTCACCTTCACTATCAATAGTAATTCCTGTTGTACTTGTACTTGTTGTGTCAGTTCTATAAGCATAGTTAACAGGGACTACAGGACTACCTGAATCTGGAGTTGTTGTAGAACTTCTGGTATAGGTATGGTTGTGACCAGGATCAGTAAGATTGTGGTTGTGACTTACAACTACTGCATCTTTAGTACCACCTGTACCACCTGCTGTTCCAAAGTCACTGTCACCTGATTGATAACCAGCTAGTACCTTACCCTCGATAGCTGTCCATGTACCAAATCCAAGCACTGTAGCAGGATCAGTAGCTACGTTATAGCTTGTGTATATAGCACCAACAGGAAAGACAGACTGTAAAATAATAGTCTTAACTGACTGCACAAAAGCTGTTGTCGCTAGTTTAGTAGAACTATCTGTATTATCTGCTACTGTAGTTGCAATAGTTCCTGATGGTAGTGTTGGAGTACCTGTAAATGTAGGACTGTTTAAGTCTGCTTTAGATGCAACAGCACTAGCAATAGCTGTGTACTCTGCATCAATCTCTGAACCTTTAATTACTTTACCTGGATCACCAGTTGTTAAGTCATCCTTTAGTGTAAAGT
>Ga0208428_1000241_pt1 | contig 28251 bp, 9 predicted proteins | sample DEB08_DNA_11_FD_184535 | JGI IMG/M metagenome (GOLD analysis project Ga0208428, IMG submission 184535) | Aqueous microbial communities from the Delaware River and Bay under freshwater to marine salinity gradient to study organic matter... | ecosystem: Environmental > Aquatic > Marine > Coastal ... | reverse complement strand
CCGCGACTTCGCATACCAGTAATTCTTCAATCAAAAATTTAAGTTCATTATTTTTAAAAGAATTCTATAAGAAATTTAAATATTCTTTTGCTTCTGGATTTGAAGACAAAAAAATATATGAAGATGTAAATGCAGGAAACTTCTTAAAAGAGATTAAATCCCTGTATTCAACAAAGGGAACAGATGAATCCTTTAAAATTCTTTTCAAGGCTTTATTTGGGCAAACGCCAGAAATTATAAATTTAGAAAAATATCTTTTGAAACCATCTGATGCAGAATTTTTGAGACGAGAAGTCTTAGTTGTAGAGGCAATTTCTGGTAATCCACTCAATCTTTTAGGTCAATCAATATTTAAATCTACAGATAAAACCACACAGGCATCAGTTTCATCCGTAGAAAATTTTACAAGAAGAGGAAAGACATACTATAAGTTGTCTCTCTTTGTTGGTTACGGTGACAAATCAAATATTCAAGGATTATTTGATATTACACAGAGTACGAAGTGCTTGGAAGAAACTTTAGCAGGATCCACAGTTTTATCAGTAGATTCTACTATTGGATTCCCACAGAGTGGAACTATATTCTCTGGAAATAATATTATTTCATATTCTAATAAGAGTGTTAATCAGTTTTTGGGTTGTTCTGGAATTGAAAGCACTATTTCTGCAACAGATAATGTAAGATCTAATGAAACTTATTATGGTTATGAAAATGGAGATACCTCTAAAAAAGTTGAATTTAGAACAACTGGCGTTTTATCAAAATTTATTCCAAAATCGAAATCAATCTTTGCCGAAGAGGGGCAAATTCTATCAATAAAAAGTCTTGGTGAACGTGTAATTAACAGAGAAACTAATAATAATTATAAAGAAACTTTTGCAAATAGTTGGATTTATAATACATCATCTACGGTTGAGATAGATTCTTTTACTAATGGTGGTGTTATTTTAAAGTCTGTGGTAGATAAATCTCAATTTAAAGTTGGTGATAAAGTAGAAATTATAGATTCATATAGTGGAGAAATTAAATATCCGACTCAATCTGATGACATTCCATATATTTCTTCCTTTGATAGAAGTTCTTTATTACTTTCTTTGAACAATTTCAGCAATTTTATTTCAGAATCTTCAGGAGTTTATTCCATTCGAAGAAAAATAAACAAAGCATCAAGTGATTCGGTTTCCATCGAATATGGAAATAATAAAATTATCTCAGATATTCAAAATGTTTATTTTGATGAAGATAATTTTGCATATGTAGCATCCAATTCTTTACCATCATCAAAGGATTTTGAAAATATTTCATATACTTATAATCTAAGTGCATTTTTAAATAGTTCTTCTATCAATCAAAATAGTGGTCAATTGTCTGATGTTGATGAAGAATATAGTCTAACTTCAGAAACTAAAGTATATACTTCTATACAATTTGATCAAAAGGTAAACTTTGTAACTGGAGATAGTATTTACTATGAACCAGAAAATAGTTCTATCGCTGGATTAACAACAGGAACATATTATGTTGAAGTTGTAAAAACTTCCGATCCATCCACAAATAAAAGAAAGATAAAGTTGTATGGATCTAGATCATTTATTGGTGATAATGCAAATTCTATAAGACTTTCTTTTCCCAATGGAATAGATGGAAATCATAATTTTACATTATCTTCACAAAAATCAAAATCCATATTGCCAAACAAAAAATTTAAAAAATTTAAATTAGAGCAAAATTTAAATGATGGAACTAAAGAAAAAACAATTCCTGGAAGCATTGGTATGCTTATCAATGGAGTTGAAATTGATAATTGGAAAGTTAATGATATAGTTTATTATGGTAATTTAGTTAGAGTTGAGATTTTAAATGGTGGCGATGAATTTGATGTTATAAACCCACCAAAGTTAGAGGTTTCCTCTGGAGCAGGAACTACTGCTCTAGTTCAACCAGTTGTTAAGGGATCGGTAAAGGAGATACTAATTGATGAGAAAGATTTAATTGTAGAAAAAGTCTTATCAATCAATGTTTCTGGTGGAAATGGAACTGGTGGAATTTTTAAACCAATATTGTCTAAGAAAAGAATTGAAGTATTATTTGATGCTAGAACCACAACTAATGGGGGCGGAATTAGCACAACAACATCACAACTCACATTTTTAACCAATCACAATTTTGTTAATGGTCAAGAAATTATATACAGAAATTCTGGTCAAACATCAATTCTAATAGGTGCTGGAACATCTTCTTTGATTGATAATAAATCATACTATGTTAGAGTTGATAATAATACAACTGTAAAATTATATGAGAATTTAGATGATTATAATTCAAATAATTTTATAACTTTTGAACCAACTTGGGGAGAGGGTGGAATTCAAAAGTTTGTTTTTAATGAAATTAATAACATTTTAAGCGATATTCAGATTATTGATGGTGGAGAATTTACTAATAGAAAATTGATCGTAAAATCTTCCGGCATATCAACTACAAGAAATACAATTAATTTTGAAAATCATGGATTTTCTACTGGCGAACTCATTGAGTATTCTTCAGATTACCCAATTTCAGGAATTCAAACGACCAATCAATATTATGTTGTAAAGGAAACTGATAATTCATTCAAATTATGTGATGCTGGTATTGGTGGAACAAATACAACTAATTTTAATTCTAGAGTTTTTTCAGTATTCTCCTCTCAAGGAACTGGATATCAAACTTTCAAATATCCAGATATAACAGCAAATATAGAATATACTACGGTAGGAATTGCAACTACAACTCAATCTAGATCCATTATACTAACTCCCGTTGTAACAGGTAAAATTAATTATCTATATCTTTATGAAAAGGGAACCAAATATGGATCAACAGTTTTAAATTTACATAAAAATCCCGATGTATCGGTCAAAATTGGAAGAGATGCTCAAGTATCTCCAATTATTCAAAATGGTTTTCTTGGAGAAGTAAACCTTGAATTTGGTGGTGAAGAATATTTTTCAACTCCAGATTTAGAAGTTTTTGACCCAACAGGATCTGGATCTGGTGCTAAGTTAAGAGCTGTTGTTTCTAATGGATCAATTACTGATGTAAAGGTAATTAGAACTGGAATAGGATATTCCAGTTCTACTGTCGTCAATGTATTACCAAGGGGAATTAACTTTGTCGAGAAGGTTGTTGTAGATACTGAAGTGAGATCACTCACAGTAAATAATGTCAATAAAACTGATTCTAAGCAATATGAAATTTTAAGAGACGATGATAAATTGCAGTATTCTGTTTCTGCATATTTTGATACTCTGAGATCATCCTTTGAGGATGATGGGAGCACAACTTCAAAAATTATTGGTTGGGCATATGATGGTAATCCGATTTATGGATCCTATGGATCGGTAGATCCTCAGAATGTTAGTTCTGGAATAAAAACTATGACCTCCGGATATACTTTAGATGTATCCAACGTTGAAGATAGACCAAGTGATTTTGATCCCGGATTTTTTATTGAAGATTATCAATATACTGGAACTGGAGATTTGGATGAGCATAATGGAAGATATGCAAAAACTAATGAATTCCCAAATGGAATATACGCATATTATGCGACTATTGATCCAATAACCAATATTCCAGTATTTCCATATTTTATTGGACAATCATTTAGATCAAAAACTATAGAAGAAAATAATACCTTAAATCAAAGTTTTGATTTTAATGAGTCATCTTTGCTTCGCAATACATTCCCATATAAAATTTCCGAATTGAATTCTAGTAATGATTTTATTATTGAGACTAATGAAATTTCAACTCAGGAAATTGTTGTTGAGTCAATTCAACAAGGATCTATTGACAGTATTGACATTTTAAGTAAAGGTTTGGATTATAAAGTAGGTGAAAAACTAAACTTTGATAATACTGATACAGAAGGATCTGATATTGAGGCAGAAATCTCTTCCATTGAAGGTGGAAATATTGAAAATATTACTTCAGTAATTTCGGAGTATAGTGACTCCCCATTAATTTGGAAAAATGAAAATACTATAAGAGTCTATACAAATTCTTCAAATGAAATTAATAACAATGATTATGTGATTATTTCTGGTCTTAGCACGTCTATCAAATCTTTAAGTGGTTCTTATAAAGTTTCAGTTCCTTCTAATGTAAGTGTTGGAATAACGACAGATATTATTGGATCTGGATCAGAATCTACCGAAATTTACTTATCCAATATTCCATCTAATGTCTCCATAGGCAACAGCATCACAATAGGATCAGAAACTGCAGAAGTTTTAAATGTTTATCCAACAAAAAATATTTTAACTATTAAGAGGGGATCTCCAAATACATTACATACTGTTGGCACTGCAGTAACTTTTAATAATAATTATTTTGATATTAAAAAAAATACAAATAAATTTGAATCAGAATTAAAGAGAAAAATTTATTTCAACCCTAATGAGTCTGTTGGTGTAGGAACAACAGCAGGAACTGGTGTCACAACATCATTTAATCTTGGACAAGAGACTATCTCCAGATTTTTACTTACGCAAAGAATATATCTAGAAAATCATCAACTTGAAACTAATCAAATAATTACATTCAATGTCAATAATAATGGTGCGATTTCAATTTCAACAACACCAACTTCTACACAATTTGATTTACCAACATCAGTATATGCTGTAAATAAATCTCCAAATGCAATTGGAATTAAAACAACATTAACAGGAAATGAGGTTTTCTTCCGTTCAAATGGCGATAATGTTGATGATTATTATTTTGAAACAAATCCAACTCAAAAGACAGCAGATGTAAAAATTATAAAATCAACTGTTGCTATTTCTAGTGCTCATGGTTTAAGTTTTGGTGATGAAATAAAGTTAAGTGTTAAACCAAATCTTTCTGTAGGCATTGGAACTTCAACGGCAGTTAGAGTTATTATAAATGAAAACACTAATAAAATTGAAATAAATCCAGTAGGGTTCACATCTTTAGGAATCAATACTGCAACCAATGAAATTACTTTAGAAAATCATCAGTTTAATAGTGGAGACAAAGTATATTATGATTCTACTGAAGTCGCTTCAGGATTGACTACTGGAAGTTATTTTGTTTCCGTTGTTGATCAAAATAAAATTTATCTTTCAAACAGTTATTTTAATTCGATAAAAGATGATCCTACCATAGTTAGTATTGCAGGAACTGGTGGAAATTCCCATACATTATCTTTAATAAATCCAAAATTAACTTCTATCAGGAATAATAATCTGGTATTTGATCTTTCAGATTCTTCTCTGAACGGATATAAGTTCAAACTGTATTATGATTCTGAATTTAATAATGAATTTGTTTCCACAGGAACAACATCAGTGTTTACTGCTATTGGTGTTGGAACCATTGGTGTTTCTACAAACGCATCAGTTACTATAAATTATAGTGAAAATCTTCCAGAAAGATTGTATTATAATTTAGAAAAATCTGGATATATCAGCACTTCTGATACGGAAGTTAAAAATTATAATGAAATTTTATTTGTAAACAGTTCATTTAATAATTCATATTCTGTTTCTGGTATCGGAACAACTACTTTCCAGATAACTTTGAGAGATGATGATGAAAAGACAGACTATACAGAGTCTGAATGTGATGTTTTAGAATACACCACAACTTCTCTGTCTGCAACTGGGTCAGTTAACACTGTAAGTATTAAGTCTTTTGGAAGTAGATATAGAAAATTACCTACATTTACAAAAGCTACAACTGATAGTGGAAATGGTCTTTTTGTCACGGCAAATTCAAAAACAATTGGATCTGTAAAATCAACCAGAATAATTAATGAAGGATTTGAATATTCGTCAGATAAAACTTTGTTGCCAAAAGCTTCAATTTCTCCAAAAGTAACTTTAAAAAATTCCAATCAAGTTGGAATAGTTACAGTTACAAGCGGAGGAAGGGGATTTTTATCCCCCCCCAATATTGTTACGGTAGATAAGATAACAAGAAATGTTATTCAAAATGGATTAATAACACCAGCAATGAATGGCGGAACAATTTCAAACATATTAATAGAAGATTCTCCGAAAGGATTGACAGATAATTCCGTAGAATTGTTTACTGTTAATAACACAAATGGAATTTCAATTAAGAGTGTTAATTCAATATCTCCAACAGAATTCGTATGCGTTTTAACTACGCCACAACCTTTAGGTTTTACAACTGATCCATTTGCAATTGGTGATTTTGTATTTCTTGAAGGAATTCAAAAATATGGAACCGAAGGAACAGGATTCAATTCTTCAGATTATGGATATAAATTATTTAAAATTACAAACTATGATTCTACCAGTCTTACAGATGATCAATTAACTGTAAATGTTGCTGGTTTGACGACCAATACTGGAATTGCAAAAACTATTCAAGATTCTACAGGAATTGCAATTCATAAAGATAATTATCCAACATTTGATGTTACAATAATTCCTTCATTCTTTAAAGTAGGAGAGCAACTGACTGTAAATAATATTGATAGAAATATTATTGTTCGTCAGCACACCAATGATACTGATTTTAGAATTGATGCATCATATGACTTGATACCAGGAGAAGTAATTAGAGGTAAAAATTCAGGAGTTCTGGCTACAATAGAAAGTGTCGTGAATTATGACGCACAATTCGAAACTTCATACTCTATTAAAAGAAACGAGGGTTGGGATTCTGATATTGGATTCTTAAGTGAGGATTATCAGGTATTGCCCGATAACGATTATTATCAAAATCTTTCTTATTCTATAAAGAGCCCACAATTATGGAAAGATATCAAATCACCGGTCAATAATTTAGTTCATAGCGTTGGCATGAAGAATTTTGCCGACTCTACCTTTGAATCATTGACAGGAACAGCAAATACAATTACTGCTTTTACAGATATTGATATAACACTAGATCTGGATGAAGTATTAAGAGTAGATACTATTAATAATTATGATTATACCAGAGATGTTGATGTTGTAGATAATGTTTCTAGATTTTTAGAGTTCAAGAATGAAAGATTTATTGCATATGGGGAATCTAGAACTAATGTTGTTTTAAGAATAGATGATCTCAGTGATCAATTTTCACAGTTTGAATCAAATCCGGTACAATATCTTAATATATTTGAACTTGATAGTAATGAACTGTATAGAGATTATATCTTCAAGATAAGAAATCTGGAAAATGATAAAGTTCAGTTAACTACTTTAAAGTTAGCAAGTAACTTTGATGGCAACTTTATTCATGAAAAAGAATCATTATCAAATAAAGAAGATTTATCTCTTCACGGAGATTTTGATTTAGTAACAAATGAATTTGGAGAGACATTCTTAAGATTTATTCCTGAAAATCCATTTGATGATGATTTTGATATTAAATATATTGAAAGAAAGTTCACTATAGGAGTTGGAATTGCAACAACATCAATTGGGTCGGTTGATGTCACATCTTATTCCGGAATTGTTACTACAGGAACAGGTGGAATAACATCATCAATACTTAGTGTGGATTCCAATACTTATAATTCATTCTATGTTTCTGCTCAAATTGAAACTGGAACAACTAGTGAAATGAATTTTGCTGAAGTTTATGTTACTCATGATGGAACTGATGGTTATATTGCAGAAAATTATTTTGATTCATCCAAAAATAACATAACAACTAGTGGAATTGGAACGTTTGGTGTAGATTTGAATTCTGGTTTATTCAAATTAAACTATACCAATAATCATCCAGAAAATGTATTAATTAATGCCAGAATACTTCAGTTTAAATCAGTAGGTGTTGGTGGAACATATAGATTTGCTCTTTCGGGTCAACCAGCAGGTAATGAAAGATCTGCAGTTTATCAAACAAATTATGCAACTGCAACTGATACAACACTTCCTATTGAAATATTCACACTAGATAAGAATAACTTTGATGCAGTTTCATCTACAATTCAAGTCGAAGTTACTGGTTCTACCGATACGACTTACAATGGTTCTGCAGTCTATGGTGTTTCTTTTGTTCATGATATTACTGATAGTTTTACACAAACTAGACATGCATTATTTGGCACTGATGACATCGCTGGCATAGGAACTTTCGGAGCAGAATTGGTTAATAATGATTTTACGATTAATTTTTATCCATTTAGAACTGGTTCTGGAACTGGAACAATAAAAATTACATCTTTGTCAGAGGTATTCTACACAGATACAGATTTTATCAATGAACCTCCAGATCTTATATTTGGAACAGGAGTAGAAAGTTTCAAGACAGTAGCATATTTGGCAATTGATGGTGAAAGAATCAATAAGAAAAACTTTGTCTTAAGAAGTGAAGGTACTCCAATTTTTGCAAAGACGTTTGACCCTTCCGATTCTAGTAAGGTAAATCTTTCTACTGGTGTATTTTCAATACAAGATCATTTCTTTAGCAATGGTGAGGAATTAGTTTATACACCAAAATCAACCTTTGTTGGAGTTGGATCAACTCCTATGATGTATAAAAACGGATCTGTTGAAGATGTATTACCATCAACAGTATTTGCAATTGTAGAAAACCAAGACTTTGATACCTTCCAAATTTCTACGACCAGATCTGGAACTGCTGTTACTTTTACATCTATAGGTGAAGGTAATGCTCATGTATTTGCCATGGCAAAAAGAAATGAAAAGGCGATCATAACCATTGATAATATGGTTCAATATCCAATAGCATTCAATGGCGTAGTTCATTCCTTAAGTGGAAATGGTGGAAGTATTTCTACAGAATCTACATTATTTGCTCTTTCTGGCATACAAACAGTATCACCATATAATATTTTGAAAATTGATGATGAATATATGAATGTTATAAATGTTGGATTAGGAACTACAAATGTTGGACCAATAACTGGAATTGGAACAGAAACTCTTGTTCAGGTTGAGCGTGGATTTGTTGGATCATCAGCAACTGCACATAATGATTCATCTCAAGTGAATGTTTATCGTGGTAATTACAATATTGTTGATGATGAAATTTACTTTGTTAGGGCACCAAGGGGAAATGTTTCAATAACTAGAACTGGCAGCAATTTAGAATTTGAGACTTCGGATTTCTTAGGAAGAGTATTCTTGAGGAAAAACTATGATACAAGTCAAGTATTTGATGATTTCTCAAATAATTTCACTGGAATCGGAAACACTTATACTTTGACTGTTGGTGGAGCAAACACTACAGGAATTGGAACTTCTGGTGGAAATGGTATTGTATTTGTTAATGGCATTTTCCAAACACCAACCACAGAAAATAATCCAAATAATAATTTCAGTATTATTGAGGGTGTTGGTATTAGTAGCATGGTGTTTAGTGGTATTAGAGACAATACTAATACTCAAGTAATATCAGCGTCTGATGTCAATCAAAATCAACTTCCAAGGGGTGGAATTATTGTTTCCTATGGATCATCAGGTGGACTTGGTTATGCACCTCTTGTAGGAGCGTCTGTAACGGCTGTGGTAAGTGGTGGCGTTATTCAAAATAGTATTGGCATTGGTGCTACAGACAATGTTGGATCTGGATATAACGGATTAGTTTCAATTGGTGTTAGTGTCTATGAAGAAAATCATTCTGGCGATGTTGCATCAATTACTGCTACAGTTGGTGCTGGCGGAACATTAACTTTTAATGTTACTAATGGTGGAACTGGATATAATAATCCACAAATATTTGTTTCCCCACCTTCATATGAAAACTTGGAAGTTGTTGGTGTTTCTAGAGTTGGTTTTGGATCAACCACTGATACTGGAGTAGGATTATTAGTTGATATTGAAATTGGTGCAGCATCTACAACGGGTATTGGTTCAACAACATTTGAAGTAAAGGGATTTAGGGTCAAGAGACCTGGATATTCTTTTAGAAAAGGAGACAAGTTTACTCCTGTTGGATTAGTTACTGCAAAAGGATTATCTGAACCAATTTCACAATTTGTTCTTGAGGCAACTGAAACATATAGTGATAATTTTGCATCATGGCAGTTCGGAGAACTTGACTTCATTGATTCTATTAAAAATTATCAAGATGGTTCTAGAGTAAGATTTCCATTGTATTATAATACTTCTCTTAAGAGTTTTGAAAAGCAAGTTGGATCTAGAGTTAATCTCCAAAATGCATTAATTATTATCATCAATGGCATTATTCAAGATCCTGGAGTGAATTATGTGTTTGATGGAGGAACCGCAGTAACATTTACTGAGGCACCAAAACCTGGAGATGATGTTGCAATATTCTTCTATAGAGGAACTCGTGGGGAGGATGATTTCCAGTTAGACAATATTATTCCAAGTATTGAAAGAGGTGATTTATTAAATGTCAATCGCAACCCATTAGTTGTAGATTCAATATCTCAAAATCAAAGAACGGTAATCGATTTGCCAACATCAGATGTAGTAGAAACTGCTGCATATAGAGAGCAGGGTATTGAATCAATATATAAACCAACTTCTTGGACTAAGAAAAAATCTGATAAATTTATCAATGGTGAATTTATTTTTAAAACTAGAGATTCTATTAGATCACAAACTTATCCGACTGCAAAAATCATAAAAGATATTTCTACAACAGATACAAAAATATTTGTAGATAATTCAGAATTCTTTACCTCTGGTGGATCTAACCCCGATTTTGAATTTATTATTGTTGATCAATCACAAAATAATATTTCTGCAGAATTTACAGTTTCCGTTGGAACTGGAGGAACAATTTCTGATGTTGAAATTACAAACCCTGGTTATGCATATACTGGATCTACAGTAAATCTGAGATTTTCTTCTCCAATATTAGAAAATAATAATTGGCCAACTGTTTCTACTGGAATTGGAACTACAGCAACAGCAACAGCAACTGTAGGATCTGGAGGAACTTTAACCTCTGTCACTATAACAAATCCCGGATATGGATATACTGGTTCTGTTTTTGTAATTGCAGATCATCATGAAGTTAAATTTGAAAATACTGGATCAAATTCATTATTGAGTGTTAAGGGTTTCTCTGGAATTGTTACTGGAATTGGAACCACTGATAATTCTGGGCAATTGGCATTAAAGTTTTACTTGGATAGAGAAACTTTGGCATTTAATAATTCTAGTGATGCTCCAATAGCAACTTATCCAATCTTTATCTATGATACACAGATTGGTTCTGGAGTTACTTCAGTTGACAATTCAGATTCTGCTGTTGTTGGAATTGGAACCACTTTCCTTGACAATATTTACTATATTAATCAGATTACATATGATGGAACTGTTGGTATAGCAACTTGCAATATTGATTCCGGAACTGATATAACTGGATTATCCACTAGTGGTGATTTTGTTGGAAGATTCTCTTGGGGATTATTTGATGGTGTATCTAGATCTTCATCACCAATTTCCATTGGAGTAACAGGAAAAACAGTTAATTCGGGTCTATCTACTTTCCCATTCATTCAAAGAAGGAAATATGGATTAAGAGATACTGGTGCAATACTATAAAATATAATATATCAAACAACTTATAAATACCTAAAAAACTATGTAATATGGCTGCCGTCGTAACAGATCAATTTAGAATCCAGAATGCAAATAATTTTATAGATTCTGTATTGAACGCTAATAACTCGTATTATGTTTTTGTTGGGTTGTCAAATCCAGGATCTACCAATAATCCTATTGGATTTGGAAGAACAACAACTTGGGGAAACGCCGTGTCTCCTTTACCAGACACCCCAATTGACAATTTACAATACTTGTCTCATTACAGAGATACTGGATTATATGGCAAAAGAATTACTGGTGAAAATGTTAGGAGAGTCATAAAAAAGATAACCTGGACATCTGGAACTCGTTATGACATGTATAGGCATGACTATAGTATCAGAAATAGAAGCGTAAATAGTGATAGAGCAAGATTGTATGACTCAAATTACTATGTAATTAACAAGGATTATAGGGTTTATATTTGCTTATATAATGGATCCTCAGGAGATAATCCTCAGGGAAATACATCAAAGGATGAACCTATTTTTACAGATCTTGAGCCATCTTCTGCTGGAGAAAGTGGTGATGGATATATTTGGAAATACTTGTTTACTATTGCACCTTCAGATGTTATAAAATTTGATTCTATTGAATATATTGTTTTACCAAATAATTGGTCAACTTCAAATGATTATCAAATAAGAAGTGTAAGAGATGCGGGAGATTCTAGAGTAAATAATAATCAAATTAAAGTAGTTTATATTGAAGATGGTGGTGGAGGTGGAGTATATCAATCCGGAACATATCCAATTTTAGGTGATGGAACTGGTGGAGAAGTTAACATAACCGTAGATAGCTCAGGAAAAATAACAAATACAAGAGTTGTTAATGGAGGCAAAAATTATACCTTTGGTATAGTTGACTTAAAGAGATCTGGAACAATCAGTGCTGCGAATAGGGCAAAATTAATTCCAATCATACCTCCATCAAGAGGGCATGGATATGATATCTACACCGAATTGGGTGCAGATAAAGTTATGGTATATTCAAGATTTGATGATTCTACTAAAGATTTTCCAACAGATACTAAATTTGCTCAAATTGGGATTATAAAAAATCCAGAAAGATATGAGTCTTCAGATTTAATGACATCTAGTAATTATTCTGCTCTGGGTGCTATAAAATTGCAAAGTGTTGTTTCAACACCTGTTGTAGGAACCGCAATTACTCAATCTAGAAGTGATGGAAGACAAGCTTCTGGATATGTGGCATCATATGATTCTACAACTGGAGTTTTAAAATATTATCAAGATCGATCTTTATATTTCCCAGCAAATAATGTTGATCAACTTGATAGCAACGATATCACAAATCAGGGTCAAGTTTTAGATTTTGAATCTAGTTCAGAATCAATTGCTCCATTTGGTGGAAGCGTTGCAATAGCATTTACTGGAAGTACAACAACTGTTAATTCAAAATTAGTTAGTTTGGGTGTAACTTTTACATCTGGTCTTGCGAATCCAGAGATAAATAAAAGCACGGGAGATATTATTTACATCGACAACAGAAGTTTAGTTTCAAGAGACTCTAGGCAAAAAGAAGACATTAAAATTATTCTGGAATTTTAAGAAAAAATGGCACAAAAAACGAATTTAAATATCAATCCATATTATGATGATTTTGATGCAGATAAAAACTTTTATAAAGTTTTATTCAAGCCAGGATTTCCAGTTCAATCTAGAGAACTAACGACTTTACAGTCGTTGATGCAAAATCAAGTAGAAAGTTTTGCATCACACACTTTTAAAGAAGGTTCTGTAATAATTCCAGGAAATATAACATATGATAATCAATTTTATGCGGTAAAGTTAAATTCAAATCAATTTGGAACCGACATATCATTATACATTGAGAAGTATGTTGGAAAAGTTATACAGGGACAAGTCAGTGGAGTTACTGCAAAAATTCAAAAGGTAGTATTTCCAACAGAAAGTGATAACGTAGAATATATTACTTTATATGTAAAATATTTGTCTTCGGATAGTAATTTTGAATTTTCTCAATTTTCCGATGGAGAAACTTTATCTGGTTTAGAAAATATTGTTTATGGAAATACAACTATTTCTGCAGGAGTTCCTTTTGCTTCAACAATAAGCACTGATGCAACTGCAATTGGATCTGCAGTATCTATTGGCAGTGGTGTATATTTTATTAGGGGTTATTTTGTAAGAGTTACTGAAGAAACTATTTTATTAGACTACTATACAAACACACCATCGTATAGAGTTGGTCTGAAGATAACTGAAGATATTGTAGATGCAAAAGAAGATGCATCATTATATGACAATGCAAAAGGATTTTCAAACTATACTGCACCAGGCGCAGATAGATTAAAGATAACGGTATCTTTGTTTAAAAAATCATTATCAGATAAAAATGACTTTGATTTTGTAGAACTCCTGAAACTCAGAGATGGTAAAACTCAAAAAATTACCACAAAGACTCAATATAATAAAATTAGAGACTATTTTGCGGAAAGAACTTTTGATGAATCTGGAGATTATACCGTAAATTCATTTGATGTAACAATACATGAGTTGTTAAATGATAGGTTAGGAAATGATGGATTATTCTTTTCTGATCAAAAAACAGATCAAGGAAATACTCCAAGCGAAGAATTTTTTGGTGTAAAGGTTTCTTCAGGAAAAGCATATGTCAAAGGTTATGACATAGAAAAGATTGGAAATACTATAATTGATGTTAAAAAACCAAGAGATACTGAAAAAGTAGAGAATATTCCCATACCTCTTGATATGGGAAGTATTCTTAGAGTTAATAATGTTACCAGATTACCAGAACTTAGAAAAACGATTGAACTTTATGGGCAACTTGGGTCAACGACCAACAAAATTGGAGAAGCGAGAGTTTATTCTTTCAATTTGACAGATGCCCAATATTCTAATGAATCTACAAGTTGGGATTTGAGATTATATGATATTCAGACATACACAACACTAACCACAAATACAAATATATCTGTATTGGAATCGGATTTTGTAGTTGGTAAAAGCAGTGGAGCCAGTGGTTATGTTGTTTCCGATTCCAGTGATAATATTTTCCAAGTAAGACAAACTTCTGGGGCATTTGCAAAGGGAGAACAACTGTCTATTAATGGCGTTGATGTATCAATATCATTAACAGAAATTCGTGTTTATAATACTCAAAATATCAAATCAGTAAAACAAACAAACACATTGTTTGGATCCTCTCTGGATTTTACTGCAGATTCTATTTTAGATACTTTCAATTTCCCAAATTCCATTTCACAGATTTCAATCACTGCTGGGAGTGGTGGTATTTCTACAGTAACGTCAACAGGAAGAGTATTTACTGGAATAAGAACTGATACTATCATTAGATATCAAAGTGTCGGATTATCTACAGAAACTTTTAACAGAGTTTCATCAGTTAGTGTTGATGGAACTTCTCTTGAAATTTCACCAATATCATCCGTCACTGGTGTTTTTGAAGGCGCATTACCAACGGCAGATATTCAAGTCAATGGATTTTTAGGTGCTCCAATAGTTAAAGGATCTTCCGCACTGTTTGCACCACTTTCAAATCAAAATGTATCTGAAATTGACCTTTCAAACTCTTCAATTTTTATAATTGATCAGGTGACGGGCAAAAATGTTGACACTAATGATTCTATAACAATTAATCCTAGTGACGTTACTGGCGTAACTGATATAAGTCTAGTTTCTTTTGATCAGGAAAGATATACAGTTGGGTATAATGGAGGAACTATTGCTCCATTATCATCAGATTCAGCAACACTGAGTGGATCTAATATTTCCTTTACTGGATTGGATCAATCTTTATCATCTTTTAATACTGTTGTAAATGTTACGGCGTTAAAAAATAAAATTCAGTCAAAGGTTAAAAATCATACTAGAAGTTCAATAGTCAATATTACTAGGTCGAAATTGGCAGAGTCTGGATCAACATCAGACACTTCTTTAAATGATGGATTAACTTACAATAGATATAATGGTCTTAGAGTTCAGGATAGAGAAATTTCTCTTAATTATCCAGATGTTACAAAAATAATATGTGTTTATGAATCATTAAATTCCAATGCTCCACAGTTAGATGTTGTTTCATTCACATCAACTGCAAATGTAAATTCAAATGTAGTTATCGGAGAAAATATCATTGGATCTACAAGTAAAGCAATTGCCAGGGTAGTTACTAATAACAGCACTACTTCCCCAACAACAGGTGATAATAATAAGTTGGGTATAGTATATTTAAATGCAAACAAATTTGTTGCTGGTGAAACAGTTACCTTTGAAGAATCTAATATAACCACCACAATCGAATCTATAACTTTAGGTTCTTATCTAGATTTGACTGCAAATTATGCTCTGGATAAGGGTCAAAGGGATGAATATTATGATTATTCTAGAATTGTTAGAAACTCTGGAACTTCAGAACCATCTAGAAAATTATTAGTCGTATTTGACCATTATACAGTTCCTTCAACTGATGCTGGAGATGTATTCACTGTTGCGAGTTATGATGATGAAAGATTTGCAACTGATGTTCCAGAAATAGGATTATTCTTGACAAGAGCATCGGATACACTCGATTTCAGACCAAGAGTATCTTATTTCGATCCAAGCGTTACAACAGATAAGTCTCCATTTGATTTTAGTTCAAGAACATCTTCATTCAACACAACTCCACTCAGATTACTAGCTTCAGGAGAATCATCTCAAGTCGGATATAACTTTTACCTTCCAAGAATTGATAAAGTCTACTTAGATTCTTTGGGTAAGATTGTCATAGATAGTGGTAAATCTTCAACAAATCCATCAGAACCAGACAGAAATAATGATCTACTACAATTAGCAACTATTGAACTTCCAGCATATCTTTACAATCCCAAAGATGCTGTTGTTACTCTGATTGACAACAGAAGATATACAATGAGAGATATTGGAAATATTGAGGATAGAGTAGAAAATTTAGAAGCAACCACTTCTCTCTCATTCTTAGAAGTAGACACTCAAACTATTCAAATTCAAGATTCTGAAGGTAGAAATAGATTCAAGAGTGGATTCTTTGTGGATGATTTTGAAAACTTTTCAAGATTAGATGCTCAAATATCAAATGTTGATATTGATCCAGAAGTAAGAGAACTTACACCACTGGTATCAAGAAATAGTGTTGAATCTTTAATTGCACCACAACAAAATACTTCTCCTGAAGACTTAGATCTTGGAGTTGATTTTGAATTATTAGATTCAAACATTAAAAAGACTGGAAATCTTTTAACCCTCGATTATCAAGAGATTGATTGGTTGGAACAACCATTCGCAACAAAAGTTGAGAATGTTAACCCATTTAATGTTGTTTTATATATTGGAAATGTTGATTTATTTCCACAAGTTGATACTTGGACTAGAACATTCCAACTTCCAGATCGTAGAGTAACTAGAACTGTTAACAGAACTGTTAGAAGAACCGCTGTCAGTTCTTCTAGCAGAACTGTAAATCGTGAGGTAAATATTGCAGACCCAAATCGTAGAGGGCAAGTAACAACATCAAGTTCTACATCTACTTCAGTGGGTGTTTCTAGATCTTCCAGAACAAGCTCATCTAGTAGCACTGCCAGTAGTCGCGAAATTGTCTCTAGAACTCCTGAAATTTACATGAGATCTAGAAACACTGAGTTTAAGGTTTCTGAATTGAAACCATTAACAAAGTATTATCAGTTTTTAGATAATAATAGAGAAGTTGATGTAGTTCCTAAGTTAGTAGAAATTTCTCCAAATCCACAATTACAAACTTATGGTGCCTCTGCCGCATTTAGTGTTGGTGAAACTGTGGTCGGAACAACCTCTAATGGTGAATTAATAAGATTTAGATTATGTACTCCAAATCATAAATTTGGAAGTTTTAATAATCCATCTTCAATATTTACTATTAATCCATATTCAAGAGAAGAAGACATTGGTTCAATTTATAGTTCGACTTCAAAAGTTCTTAATGTAGATACTTCATCTTTAGCTCAACAAGCACAAGGAGCATACTCTGGTTATCTAGTAAAAGGTATGCAATTAGTTGGTCAAACTAGTGGTGCAATCGCCTATGTTAAAGATATTAGATTAATTTCTGACAATTATGGAGATTTGTTTGGAACATTTTTCTTAAAAGATCCTAATACAAGCCCAGCACCTTCTGTCAGAATAGAGACTGGTCGTAAACCATATAGAATCACTTCTAGTCCAACAAATGAAGAACTACTTCCCGGAAGTACAGCGATATCATATGCTGAAAGTGAGTATAATGCAACAGGTGTATTTGAACAATGGAGAAATCTATTTGTAACAACAGTTGTTAGAACTAGAGTTGTTACAACCAGAGTAAACATTGTAACAACTACAACAAATACTAGAACTGGATATTTTGATCCATTAGCACAAACATTTACCGTTGGTGGAAACGTTCAGGTTAAATCAAATATTGATACTGAAGATGATGCAAATGGCGTTTTCTTAACCTCTGTTGATCTATTCTTTGCAAATATTGATACTAATAATTCTCCACTAAGACTTGAAATTAGAACTGTTGAGTTGGGAACCCCAACATTAAATGTCATTGGTAGATCTGTTACTGTTAGACCCACCGAAGTTAATGCAGTTGGAAATACAATCACCAACATTAAAAAATCGACAACTGGAACTGTTGCCACAAATATAAAATTCCCAGAACCTATTTTCTTGGCACCAGGGAAAGAATATGCTCTCGTAATTGTTTCTGAAAATAGTAATGAATATGAATTGTGGACAGCAATCATGGGAGAAGATGTCGTTAGGGATTCCAGTCTTCCAGACGTTAATGTTGAAAGATATACCCAACAGTTCTCTCTTGGATCACTTTTCAAATCTCAAAATGGATCCATATGGACGACCGATCAATATCAAGATTTGAAATTTAAGTTATATAAAGCGAAGTTCATAGAAAACACTGGTACGGCATATTTCTTCAATCCACCTTTAGATTCAAGTAATGGATATGTTAGAACTCTTGCAACAAACCCAATAACTGTTTTACCAAAAACAGGAAAAATTGGAATTGTTACTTCATATAATAGTGATTTTATTGGAGTTGTTACTGTTGGAAGAAAACTTGCCGGTGTAAATGGATATGGTGGATCTGCAACTGTTGTTGGTCAAGGAAGCTCAGTTGCTACAATTTCTACAACAGAATCTGGAGTAAACTATCCACCAACATTAACCAATAAGGTTGTTTCCACTTATAATATTATTGGAAATGGAAGTGGATTGAAGTTAGTTATTAGCACTGATTCAAATGGAGTTATTTCTGGTGCTGCACATTCTACAGCAAATCCAGATTATGGAACTGGATATAAAGTTGGGGATGTTGTTGGTATTGTAACCTCAACTACTGGAGTAGGAACTGCTAGAGGTAGAGATGCACAATTTACAATTACTTCAATAACTGGTCTTGATACTTTATATCTCTCAAATGTTCAAGGTGAATTTGGCAGTAATGCCGAAAATCATGAATTCTCTGTTCAGACTGTGGGAGCAGGATTAAGTTACTATGATGGAAGTAGTATTGTAAGTGCTGCCGGAACTTATATTACAAGTTCTAGTGCTGATGGAGGCGTAAACTCTGGAAATTACATAAAAGTTGATCATTTTGAACATGGAATGTATTCAAATACAAATAAGTTAATCTTAGATAGAATACAATCAGATGTTTCTCCAACAATTCTGTCTTCAAATTTACTTTTAAATCAGACTACAATCAGTGTTGCAAATACATCCAATTTCACAACTTTTGAGGGGCAGACAGTTGGTGGAAATTATCCAGGATACGTCAAAATTGGGAATGAAATCATAAAATATGAGGGAGTTGGAAATGGAGAATTGACTGTTGCGACTACTGGTGGAAGAGGTGTTGATAACACTATTCCAATCAATCATTTTGCTGGTGATATTGTTGAAAAATACGAATTTGGTGGAATTTCATTAAGAAGAATTAATGGAAGAACTGCATCTATTAAAGACCCAATTGATATTGATAGTTATCATGTTGAAATTGATAGATCATCTTCTACTGGTTCTAATAGACAGCAAGATAATTCTACTTCAGGATTGCCACAATTATCATTCACATCCAGAAAAACTGCTGGTGGATCTAGAGTAACTGGCACTCAGAATATTCTGTTTACAGGATTAAGACCAACATATGATATTTCTCTTCCCGGATCAGAAACATCCGTGGATGCTTTCATTAGAACCACTTCTGGAACTGGAGTATCTGGATCAGAAAACTCGTTCAATGATGTAGGATTCCAACCAGTTCAATTAAATTCATACAATCCTATGGAAACTCCAAGAATTGTATGTTCAGAACCGAATCAAGATCAGTATCTAACTGCACTCCCAAGGAAAAAATCATTTACTACAGGCATAACCTTTAGTTCAACAGATTCTAACTTATCCCCAGTTATAAATCTGAATACGGCGTTTACAGAATTTTTCTGTGATCGAATTAATAATCCAATAACAAATTATATCACTGATGGAAGAGTAAATGGTATTGAAGATGACCCACACGTTGCGATTTACTATAGCAACATAGTAAATCTTACAAATCCAGCAACATCATTGAAAGTTCTTCTTTCCGCGTATAGAGATTCTTCAGCTGATTTCAGAGTTCTTTATAGTTTGATTAGAGCAGACTCTAGCGAAATTGAACAGTCATTTGAATTATTCCCTGGATATAATAATCTAAAGCAAACAACTGATGGATTATTACCAATTAATGAAAATCAAAATAGTGGTTTGCCTGATGTCAGAGTTCCTGGAAGTTTTGATAATGAATTCTTAGATTATGAATTTACTGCAAATAATTTGGATTTATTTACTGGATTCTCAATCAAGATTGTAATGTCAACAACAAATCAGGCAAAAGCACCTAGATTCAAAGATTTAAGGACAATAGCAGTCAGATGATAAAAGTTGAGGGTCATTCAAATCTTTATAGAGATGAAAATAGTGGCGCTATCATTAACCATGATAGCGTTGCTTACAATCAATATGTAAATTCTATAAACCAAAAAGAACTAAAACAAAAAGAATTAGATGATATGAGGAGAGATATTGACGAAATAAAATCACTCTTAAAAGAGTTTTTAAAATCTAATTAGATGGCAATTAATATAAATAGAGCATAGAGGTCTATTAGAGTATCAAATAATGGCTGTTTATGTATCCAATATTGTGATTGAGCAGGGATTTGACTTTGATACTTCATTTGAGTTGGAAGACACCAGAACAAACGCAGCACTCGATTTAACAACTGCTTCGGTTGAAAGTAAATTGAGAAAACATTATGGTTCTTCAACGGCAACAACATTCACATCTTCAATTACAAATCCCGAAGGTGGTGTGGTTACTATTTCATTGAGTTCTGCTCAAACGGTCGATTTAAAACCTGGTAGATATGTTTATGACGTAAAAGTCACAAATTCAGGAAAAATCTTTAAGGTCGTTGAAGGTGCTGCACTAGTAAGAGGCGGAGTAACAAGATAACATGCCTACAATCAAAGCTAGGGTTGGTAGTCAGAATGCCGTTCGTGTTTTATCTAACGCATCCGCACCGCCAACAAAATTACTTAACCTAACTGACGTAAATTCTACTGATAAGTCTGATGGAAATCTCTTAATATGGGATTCTCCAACAGAAACTTTCATTATGAGGAATGACATTGATAGGAATATTCTTATCAGTGATGCAACTTCATCAACAACTCCTACTACTGGCGCTTTAGTAATTACTGGTGGAGTTGGAATTGGGGAAAACTTAAATGTTGCTGGTTTAGGCACTTTTGGAATTGGATCTAATTCAATTAATATTAATGGGTCTACTGGAGTAGTAAATGTTGGATCAGGTGTTACTATTAGCACCACTGAGGGAATATTTACTCCCGCATTAGTAGTTGGTAATGCCACAAATTCAGGATCGTTAACTGCTGATACCCTTACCATACTTGGAATTACAACATTATCATCCGTCAGTGGATTTACAACTATTGGTGGAAATTTATTTGTAAAAGATAATTTAGAAGTTGCAGGAACTTCCAATTTTATTGGAACAGCAACTTTTAGAGGTGGAACAATTAATATTGGTGATGCTGATAGTGATAATATTAATGTAAGTGGAGAATTTATTTCCGATTTAATTCCAAATGAGGATGACGAATATAATATTGGATCTTCTCTTAAAAGATGGAAAAACGCATCATTTTCTGGATTAACTACTACCAATACCTTAAATGTTAGTGGGGAATCAATATTTCAAAATAATATAAGTATTACTGGTTTTGTTACTGTAACTGAAGGTTTATATTATGATTCTGATGATTATGATGGTCCTAATGGTATTGCATACTTTGATAATACTGGAAAGTTAATTGGAGCAGCAAGCACTGAAAATGCTCTTACCGAAACTTATTATATACTTACAACTAATGCGGTAGGAATACCGACCTGGACTTCAGTTATAGACGGAGGTATTTTCTAATGGCCAAACCAGGAACCAGACAAGAATTAATAGACTATACATTAAGAAAACTGGGAGCACCAGTATTAGAAATTAATGTTGCTGATGAGCAGATTGATGATTTAGTAGATGACACTATTCAATATTTTAATGAGAGACATTATGATGGTGTCGAAAGAATGTATTTGAAATATAAAATTAGTCAAGAAGATATTGATAGAGGTAAGGCATCAGGAACCAGTGGCGTAGGTATTGTAACAACTACAGGAACTTCTACTATAGCTGGAACAGCAACTACTTTTAGTTTTTATGAAAACTCTAATTATATTCAAGTTCCAGACTCTGTAATTGGAATTGAAAAAATATTTAAATTTGATACAAGCACTATATCTGGAGGAATGTTCAGTATCAAGTATCAAATGTTCTTAAATGACTTACATTTTTTTGGATCTGTTGAATTACTTCAATATGCGATGACAAAAAGTTACTTAGAAGATATTGATCATTTGTTAACCACAGATAAGCAAGTTAGATTCAATAAGAGACAAAATAGACTTTATTTGGATCTTGATTGGGGAGCACAAACAAAAGATACGTTTTTTATCATTGATTGTCATAGAGCACTGGATCCTGCTAATTTTTCTAAGATATATAATGATAGTTTTGTTAAAAAGTATCTAACGGCTTTAGTTAAAAAACAATGGGGACAAAATTTAATTAAGTTTCAAGGAGTCAAACTTCCTGGCGGAACTGAACTTAATGGAAGACAATTGTATGAGGATGGTGAAAGAGAACTTGAAGATATTAAACAAAGAATGTTCTCAGAATACGAAATGCCACCTTTGGATATGATAGGGTAACTAAATATGTCACTTAACCCATTTTTTCTTCAAGGTTCTAGAAACGAACAATTTCTTGTTCAAGATCTAATAAATGAACAACTAAAAATTTACGGTATTGATATAATATATCTACCAAGAAAAATATTTAAAACTGATGATATCATTAGAGAAATTCAATCATCTAAATTCGATGATTCATTTTCATTAGAAGCGTATCTAAACAATTATGATGGATACGCTCCAGATAGTGATATCATGACCAAATTTGGTCTAAGATTAAAAAATGAGATTAGTTTAACTATTTCTAGAGAACGATTTGAAGAATTTATTGTTCCATTTTTGGAAGGCATTAGTTCTGGAATTAGAGATGGATTAATTACAGATTATGATTTTGCAGATTTAATTACAAGACCAAAGGAGGGTGATTTAATATACTTTCCTCTAGGAGAAAGACTCTTTGAAATTAAAAGAGTAGAATCAGAAAAACCTTTTTATCAATTAGGTTCAAATTATGTTTATGAATTAAGTTGTGAGTTGTTCGAATACGAAAATGAACTTATTGACACTTCTATAGAAGAACTCGACAATACTGTTAAGGAAGAAGGATATATTACCAATCTCGTCTTGGTTAGCACCGCTACTACTGCAACTGCAACTGCAACCATTGCAACTGGTGCTATTTCGGAAATATTTTTAAACAATGACGGATCTGGATACACTTCCGCACCAACAGTATCTATAACTCCTGCACCCGTTGGGGGAACTAATGCATCAGCAGTTGCCATTACCACAACAAAGGCAAATGTTAAATCTGTTTTAAGAATAGAATTAACAAATGCTGGTGCAGGATATACGGTCGCTCCAACAATATCTTTCTCTGGTGGAGGAGGATCAGGTGCGGCAGCAACTTGCTCCATTGGAGGAACATTATCAAGTTTACAAACAGTTTCAATAACTGGATCCGGTGTAGGATATGCTTCTGCACCAACTGTTAATATTATTGGCTCAGTTGGATCTGGAGTAACCGCAACTGTAGTTGCAGGAATAACATCTACAACGGTTTCAAGTGTAAGAATTCTAAAACCAGGAATTGGTTATACCGAAGCACCTACAGTTCAATTCAGCAATTTCCCAACAGTCGGTGTCGGAACATTTATATACAATGAAGAAATTGTTGGTCAGACATCTAGAACAACAGCAAGAGTTAGAGAATTTAAAACAGTTATTTCTGCAACTCCTGGGGTTCTTCCAATAACTTCGATGCGTGTATCCCTAAATACTGGTAAGTTTTATGTTGGAGAGACTATCGTAGGATCTTCATCCTCGGCATCATATACTATTAAATCTTATGAGGATGATAGTTATGAAAATCCATACGACGTTAATGAAGAGATTGAAACAGAAGCAGACAACATATTAGATTTTACAGAATCTAATCCCTTTGGAGAATATTAATGTTAGGAACTTATTTTTATCACGAAATTATAAGAAAAACTATTATCGGTTTTGGAACACTGTTTAATGATATTTTTATTAAACATACAAAATCTGATGGTAGTATTTTGGATGAAATAAAAGTTGGTCTCTCTTATGGACCAATGCAAAAGTTCCTGACTAAAATTCAAGAACAGGCAGATCTAACCAAGGCAACGGCAATAACTCTTCCAAGAATGTCATTTGAAATGATTGACATTCAATATGACCCTACAAGAAAAGTGGGAGTTACTCAAACCTTCAAAGCTTCTGAAGGATCGAATTTAAAAAAAGTCTTCATGCCTGTTCCATATAACATTGGATTTGAACTCAATATTTTCAGTAAATTAAATGATGATGCTTTACAGATTATTGAACAAATATTGCCATTTTTTCAACCTTCATTTAATCTAACTGTAGATTTGGTTAGTTCAATTGGCGAGAAACGAGATATTCCTATTGTATTAGATAACATCAGTTTCCAAGATGACTACGAAGGAACATTTCAATCGAGAAGAGCACTTATATACACCTTGAGATTTACTGCAAAAACATATCTGTTTGGTCCTATTGCAGACAGTACAGATGGTCTTATCCGTAAAGTTCAGGTTGATCTGAATAGTGGAACAGATACATCAACTGCTAGGAGAGAGATGAGATATACTGCAACTCCAAAAGCACTTACGGATCAGAATAACGATAATGTCGTAAATGCTGCTGATGATGCTCTCTTAGAACCAGGAGATGACTTTGGATTTAATGAGGAATGGAGCTACTTAGCAAACTCCAAAGAATACAGCCCAACTAGACAAACTGACCTGTAATTATTATGTCGAACAGTTATGACTCGATAGATAAGGCTCTCAATACAGAGAGTAATATTGTTGATGTTAGTGATTCTACATCAAAAATGCAAAAACATCATGGCAATGATATTAGGAAAGATTATGAGTATACTCGTGCAAATTTATATTCTCTGATAGAAAAAGGTCAAGAAGCGATCAACGGAATAATGGAAGTTGCTGAAGAAGGTGCAAGCCCCAGAGCATATGAAGTTGCAGGTCAGTTAATTAAAAGTGTTGCAGACACTACGGATAAGTTGATTGATCTTCAAAAGAAACTTAAGGATGTTGAAGAGGATACTAAGAAAACAACTAATAATGTGACTAATAATGCCGTGTTTGTCGGATCTACTTCAGAGTTGCAAAAAATGCTAAAACAAGGGTTCCTAAATAATAAAGAGTAAAATATTTCCCAATGGGTTGGTCAGAAAAATATAAAAAATCTATTGATTGTGACAACCCAAAAGGTTTTAGTCAACGTGCTCATTGCCAAGGCAAGCAAAAGAAAATGCAGGAAGGAAATCTTCATCATTGGTTTAAGGGTTCTAAATCTAAGGATGAAAAACCTGGATGGGTTCAATCAGATGGATCTCCATGTGCAAATGAACCTGGAGAAACTAAAACTCCAAAATGCTATAGCAGTGCAAGACTTGCCGCGTTAAAAAGAAAAGGAAAAAAGGGAGAGAATCTTATTAAATCTGCTGATCGTCGCAAAAGGCAACAAGATCCTGGTCAGCAGTCTAAAAGTGGAGCAGCAAAACCAACAAATGTAAAAACCTTTGCGAAAGGTAAAAAAAATAAACATTACGTAAAACCAGAACCAGGATTAAAAGAAACCATGGAAATGCAAGAAGGAAAAGACATTAAAGGTAAGGGTAGTGGAAAAAAAGATGCCTGTTACCATAAAGTAAAAGCAAGTGCTAAAGTTTGGCCTTCTGCATATGCTTCCGGTAGATTGGTTCAATGCCGTAAGGCAGGCGCATCTAATTGGGGAAATAAGAGTGAAGAGTGGGTCGCACAGACCGCAGCAGAATACCTCTTCAATGAAGGTCTCAATGAAGATGGTGTAGCAATTTTTATTGAAGAACTTGGACTGGATCAATTCATCGATTTTATTTACGATATTGGTGAAGAAGTTCTCGCAGAAGCAAAATTTGACAGACTTCCTCCAGTATCTAAATCTGGAAAAATGATTAAAGACTTGCCCAAAGGTGGGGCAAGATCATCTGCAATTAAATCTAAGAGAAAAACAAGAGAAGTTCTTAGACAAAAAGTTGATTCCGAATCAAAATCGAAACCGGGGTTTGCATCATTCTCTAAAAAAGCATCAGAAGTTTCTAGTCAATCTAAAAAAGACAATGCTTCAAAAGCAGTTGCATCTGCCAAAAAACAACAACCAAAAAAGAAGGGTATTTTAGATAGAGTTGCTGGTGAAGTTCTTAAGGGTATGGAGCGTCACAAAGCAGCAATGGCTGCTGCAAGAGAAACTGGAAAAACTATTTCCAAAGCAGCAAAAGTAGGTGCTAAAGGTGCTCAAGAATTTGGAAAAGGGTTTAAGTCTGGTGTAGAAACTGCAGGTAAAGTTGCAAAGGTTGCTAAGAAAGTAGTTTCTGATAGTTATGATTACTCCAATTGGAGAGAAGACTTCAAGGCAATGGAGTATGAGTTTATTGATCTCATCAAACCAGAACCTTTGGTTACAGAAGGTCATCCAATGTATGATCCAGAAAAAGCAAAAAAGGCAACATCTCTTCCTGCAATTAATCCAAAACAAGATCCAAGAAAAAATAAAAAAAATCAAAGTATCGGTAGATCTGCAGATGCAGGTGAACCTAATGCAGCAAGTATTTTGAAAAAAAGAACTGGGGGAGCATCTCTTCCTAATATCAAAAAAGAAGAACTCAATATTGATTTAGCAGTAGATTATTTTTTCTCTGAGGGTATCAATGAAGATGGTCTAGAGATGATCATCGAAGAAATTGGTCTTGAAAAATTTGTTGAATTTGTTGAGTATCTTACTGATATTGAAGTTCTGACTGAAGCAAGATCAGCTAAAAGGGCAAGAAAAGGTGCTAAGTCTTATGAGCAGGTGAAGGCAGAGATTGATGCCAAAGAAAAAGCAAAGAAAGCAAAAAGAGAAATCTCAGTTGATAAGACTAAGAAAGCAACTGAAACTGCAAAGGCAAAGCAACCTGTAGAAAAGAAACCAGTAAGAGACGCCATTGCTAGAGGCGTTTTCCGTGCTGTTGACGCATACAAAAAAGGTATGGAGCGTCATAATGCTGCTATGGCAACTGCTAAGAAGGCAGGTAAAGTTGCAGGTGCAATCACTAAAGAAATTCCATCAGGAGTTAAAACTGCTGGAAAGGCAGTTCAATTTGCACATGCAGTTGCAACTAGAAAAGAAGAAGTTGAAATTACTGAAGGTGACAAGTATGATGATGTAGGAAAGCAAGCAGCAAGAATGAGTCTGCTGAATAATCCAGGTCCTCGTTCAACTCCAAAACAAACTGCTGAGAAGAAAGCACGCCTTGAGAAAAAGCGTGGTATGAAACTCGATGATCATCCTCAGTTTAAGAAAGAGGAAGTTGAAGAAGGATACCGTGTGGTTTCAACATCATTCAAGAGCGGCGATGGTAATCCTCAAGATGATATTACCATTAAAAAACAAAAGAAGGTTGTTAGTGGTGACAACTTAACTAAAAAAGGAGCAGAAAAATCTGCAAATGCAAGAAGACAAGAGTATGGTACAGGTGATACTTTTCAGGTTCAGAAAACAAGAACTGCAAAGAAAAGACCTTCAAATGCTGCAAGTGAAGCAGAGGTAAAAGCGAAAATTGATGCAAAGGAGAAGAAGCAGCAAAAATCAAGAGCACAACAAAGTATTGCTGGTATGAATCGTGCAGGAACTCCTTCTGGGAAAGTTGCTGCTGCAAGATTGAAGACTGATAAGAAGTTTAATAAAGAGGAAGTTGACAAGAGACGCGC
>Ga0208428_1000237_pt1 | contig 28496 bp, 32 predicted proteins | sample DEB08_DNA_11_FD_184535 | JGI IMG/M metagenome (GOLD analysis project Ga0208428, IMG submission 184535) | Aqueous microbial communities from the Delaware River and Bay under freshwater to marine salinity gradient to study organic matter... | ecosystem: Environmental > Aquatic > Marine > Coastal ... | reverse complement strand
GCTATCTCCTCGAGATGTGCCCCTGGCCAAGACACCGGGTTGGCTTGTCGATGTAGTGCGTAAAGGTATCCGGGTTATGTCTCGGCCTCGCAAAGATACTGGTGTGGATATTAACATCAGTAGCTTTGGCCGCATCGCAGACGGGTCTCGCAACCACGAGCTTGCACGCATCTGCGGCAAGTTGATTCGTGCCGGTAAGAGCGAGCAGGAGAGCCTGACACTGCTGCAGACAATCAACACTATGTACTGTGATCCACCGATTGGCTCGAAGCCTGGAGACGATCCTCGAGAGGTTGAGCGGATTCACGAAAGTATCTGGAAGTGCGAGAGGATGAATCACGGATAATGGCACCGGGGTCGGGTCGCAGACCCCGATGCCTACCCTTTAACCCAGGAGGTGCATCCCAGGAGACATACCTGGAGGGTAACAGAATGTCCGATGAACGCAAAGACAGAATCATGCAGGCAATGTCTAAATTCTACAGCAAGGCTTATGGCGACCCGCGATATGAGCCTAAGCCAAAGAAGGCGAAGAAACCAAAAGATGCCACACCCAGTGAACACTGGGAGCAGCGTCAAGTGGTGGCTTGGCTACGAGCACGGTCCGACAGGTTCGTGTTCACAGCAGTGCCCAACGGTGGCAAGCGCTCCAGCGCCATCGAAGGGAGCAGGTTAAAGGCTGAGGGCTTGATGCCGGGATTCCCGGACCTATGCATTCTGAGCCACAACACCTGCATCGAAATGAAAAAGACCAAAGGCGGACGCTTGTCTAAGGAGCAGAAAATGTGGGCTGAGAGGCTGGAAAGCATTGGCTGGACATGTGTCACTTGCTATGGTCATGAGGAAGCAATTAAATTCTTGGAGGTGCTAGATGAGAAGAGCAACATCAACAGTGACGCCGAAGACAGTAGGCGGCAAGAAACTACAGAAGGAATGGCTAAAGAGTAAGCTCAGTGTACGTGAGTTTGCAGAGGAGATGGAGATGAAGCATCAGCAGATTTACCAGTACTTCAGTGGCCAAAGAACACCAGGACTTAGAACAGCATACGTATTCCATTCTCGTTATGGGATTAACTATGAAGACTGGTTAGTTAACGTCTAATGGGTGTAGTCATTGGAGGGGTGATCATGCTCATGGCGATACTTGTGGTTCTCGAGGTTTGGTCTGTGCGCAAAGACACGCTGGACCTCGAGGATCGCATACGTCGAATAAGAAGAGGGGATAATGGGGAAGAAGAATGAGAGGCCAAGGGGGTGGTATATCAAAGAGCAGCGCAAAGAACTGCGTCACAAGATTACCTTGGCCAAGCGATGGATTGAACAATGCACGGACCCAGACCGCCTGGCTGACTTAAAAGAGCACCTATGGCGGCTGGAGTATCGTGAGATATTCATGGGAAAGAAGAAGTGAAGGAGGTTAACAAAAGTTGCTAACTTCGTGTCCCACTTCGGGTCCAAAACCCGCGTTTGGGAAATAGGAGGCGCAGATATGCCAATCAAAGACCTGTTGAAAAGTAAGGATGACCCGTTTGCAAAACCTGAAGACCTAAGTGAATGGAAGAGGATCCCCGGCTTGTTTAGGAAATGGGAGTTTGCAGAGCTAATTGAAGACAATGACTCAATCAGCTTCCAGAAAAATGGAAAGACCGAGGATGGCACTCAGTTGTGGGCGCTATATCGGCACTGTCCTGAGGGGACGCTTTGACGGCACTAGCGTCTGTCAGTTCCCTGTGAACCTCAAGAAGCTAAACAAAGCACGCAATCAAATGGCTCTACCGTTTTGAGGTGCACCGGAGACAACTGTCAAATATTTTTTGACAGTTCTACCGTTTTGATTGCATTGGCTTCTTAGACCCGTTTTTGCAGCCACCCTTTTTGCCGCCTTTGCGCTTCTTGGGTGGTCTTCCTACCTTGCTACCGTATGTACCTTTTCCTTGTGGCATCACTTCTTTCCTTTCTTCGCTGATTGCTTCAGCGCTTTTGCAGTCGGTGCACCCTTGCTTCCTGGCTTACGCATCTTCTCGTTGCTTCCGGCTTTAATGCGTTTGCGCTTTGCGTGGATGTTTGCCCACAGGCCCTTCTTCTTCTTCGCAGTCATCGCCTCACCCCTATCGGACTTTTCTTGCTTTTGTTTTTGGCTTTGCAGAGCGAGCTTTTTTTGCTCGAACTTTTTTGACAGCATTTTTAATTTCTTTGCCTGTCGCTTTAGACGCTGCCTTAAGGGATTTAGGAGCCTTGCGCTGCGTTGATGAAGGACCGGAAGATTTTTGTTTTGGGACAATTGGCTCTAGCGCCGGAAGCGTGCTGAAATTTCCTTTCAAAATCTCGCGAAGCCTTTTTTTTTGAGATGCCTCTTTTCCTTTGGTCATCTTATCTCTGAGCCGCTGCTTCTGCGCTTCACTCTTAAATCTGCTTTTTTTCGCTGGTGTTTTCTTCGCAGCCATCACTTAATCCTTTCATCAATAACCACCCGGCCATCTGGCTCTTGGTGCCCAATCTCATTACAACGCTCCGGTGACCGTGCTGTTGGATGCCCAAGGCTGATGTGAATCCAGCCGCGCTCTAGAAGCAACTGACCAACATTGAGACGCTTCTCCCGCACCTCAGTGGCAAGCTTCTCGAAAGCCTCTTCAATGGTGCCCTTGTACGGCTTGAAGTCACAGGCTTCCCCACGCATATGCTGGCTGCGCTCAGAGCCACCAACGCGAGCGTTGAGAGTAGGGCCACGAAAGCCACTGGTTACACGGATGGGTGAGCCCACGATAGCTCGAACCCGCTCCATCAAGTTGGCAGTCAGGTAGATAGCGCAGGCGTAGTTCTTGGCTTCTTTTTTATTCGTCAGGAACAAGTCTTCATGGCTCGTGCGAGTCATCTCGTCCCAAGTGAAATGGTCTGTGAGCTTCATTAGCAATTCCACTCTCGACGCGCCTTGCGCAGTCTTGAGTTAGGATTCTTCGCAGCCTTAGGGAACTTTTTCATCTGACCAGCACTGCGAGCGCAGAAAGACTTTCGCCTCTTGGCGTCCTTACTGCCCTTTTTGGGGTTAGGCGCTGGTGGTTTTAGATTGCCACCGGTTCTTCTGTTGTATTCTCTGCGGCCTTTCTCTGACATGCCGCCTTCTTCTCTGAGGTGGCCACTTTTAACAGACATGCCCTGCATGCCGTCTTTAGCCTTTGATTTACGCTTTGTTGATTTCTTAGGTCCAGCTTTTAACATCTCACCACCTCACTCTTAACCCGGCCATAGCGGCCCAGTCCTTCGCTCCGACGTGCCCCTGCGCAATCGCCTCCACATGCTTATTGATGCGAGCGGCAGCATCAAGAGTCCCGACAATGCCACTGACGCTGTTAGCGCTGATGCCAAGATCGATGCGTCCACCACGGTCTGGAACTGCTGCCAACGCACGCGTCAATCCTTGGGTGAGTTGGCTTCCTGCTTTCCCACCGCAGCAACCGCCTCAGCGCCCGCTAGAGCCGCCTTTACCTTAGCCCGACTCGCAGTATAGCTCGCCCCACAAATCGCACTCAGAAGCGTACCTGCAAGCGTTAGCCACGATGATTCGCCCTGAAACCCTTCGATGCTCGCAATGATCATACCGCCAACCATACCGACCAGTGCTAGTACATACTCTGAGCTGGCCTTCCCGTTAGTCTTACCCTTAAGCATTTGTACCCTCCTTACGCGCATCATCAAGCCCCCTGCGATACGCGGTGTATGTATTGAACTGCTCGCGAAACTCGCACAGGTCCCGATGGGTCCGCTGCATCTTATCCCGCAAGTCTTTCACTTCATCTTCAATCCGGTCAGCCTGGTCTTGCATACGCTTGACGTTATCGTAGACCGTGCCCCCATTCTTCTTAGCCGACCATTGGTCGAGAGCCGATGACGCTTTGTTAATGAATAGAACGACCGCCCCGACAAGAGCGGCCATCGTGGCATGGTCAACTGCTTCCATTTGAGACTTACTCAGCCGCTGGTGGCTGTGGAGCTGGGCCGAAGTCCGCTCCATGGAAGGGAGTAGCCTGCATGGCTGCTTCTAAGATAGCCTCAATTTGAGACACTTGCTCAGCAGTAAGCTGAACAGTCGCAACAACAACTTGACCCTCATCGTCAAGTTTTGGAAGCTCAAGACCCACGCCACCACTGAAAAGCGAGTTTTCAGAGTTGACGTATCGTGCCCGTAGTTGATTTTGAGATACGACGAAGTTGCTGTCGGCGTCATACGCTCCAGCGAAGTTGATTTGCCATGATGTGATAATTGCAGAATGTCCAGACATGATTTGTCCCCTTAAGTTTTGGTGTGAAGACTCACACAATAGAAATAATGCGAAGGGTTTTCCACCCTACATCCGATAATTGAGAATACCGCAAGTTTGCCAGCGGCTAACGTAAAGCCTGAGCCAATCAAGTCAGCCGCGTCGGTACCCGCTGTTGCTACCGCATTACCGGCGTATTGCGCACTACCATCTAAGATAAACTTGGCGGAGTGAGTTGAATTCTGATTGTGCAAAACGAGATGCTGGGTTGATGTAGCGCCATCAGCGACGAGTCCTGATTGCATTGTTAACGTTATGCCTGTGGTTGCCGCAGCCGTGGCAGAAGCCCCGTATGTGACCGTAGCACCGGTTCTGTAGCCTAACGCAACAGTCGTGCCGTCATCCGTTTGATCAAGATCTGCCGGGACATGGTTTTGAAAGTTTGGTGCATAAGTATGAAACGTGAGGCCGTTTGTATTACCTACGCCGAGCACGTACGTCCCGCCGATTGCTCTGACTGTCTGAAGTCCCACAACGGGAATCTTTACTTTCTCGGTGCTGCCTCGCTCAATATCAAGATAAGTGGTAGGTGACCCCGCATCGTCCACAACCTTGAAGTTGACAGTACTAGATGAGTCTAGCGTGAAGGTAGTGTTGGAGTCTTGATCAATTTCAAAGTTGGTTTCAGTGTCACTTTGAATCTTAAATGTGTCACCCGTACCAGCGCCACGCGCTCGCATCTGCACGCCTGAGTTTGATCCGCCAGTAGCTGAATGGATGATCCGAATATCATTAGCGAAAGCTCGTAAATGACCGGGGGAACCTGCAGTCAGGTCACCAAAAGCCCAGTTATTTGCTGAGCCGATACTAAAGGCTCGATAGACTGAACCGGATGCGTTTAACCCCTGATAGTTATCCGCTTGAAAACGCAAAGGTACTCCCGTCGGCATTTTAATGGTTACGCCGGGCTGCCCTGAAGTTGCATCAATCTTAATGTACTCGTTGGAGCTGCCATTTGCGAAAATGGTCTGTTCTGCGGAGTTGGTTGTATTGATCCGCATGTACTCGTTGGAGCCTTCTTTGATGAGAAGCGCTCCAGACGTGTCATCGGTGATCGTAATATCGCTAGGGTCGAATGCGCCAGCGGCGGGTACATTGATGATAGTCTGGGTCATGCTCCTACCCCTCCTTCGACTTCGATGAGAACTACGCTGGTTCCCGGAGAATCAAGGTTATATTGAACCTGAAACTTAGGAATGTTGTAGGTCACCGCGAAGGTCGGGCCATCGCTGGTTGGGGAAGATGCGAAAGACCCCGCTGAAGAAGCTTCTTCGGAGGCAACACCATCGCTGAAGATACGCATTAGCTTAACGCCGCTAATGTTAGGACCGCTAACATTGCGTACAGCTACGGTTACTTTGTCCTTGTGGTTAAGCTCGAAAATAGGGCCGTCAGCACCGACGTTAGTAGTAGAAGTCACCTTCTTAACGATTTGCCCTACATAGATTGACTGTCCTTCAATTGTTGCCATGTCAGGCCCCCTTTATACGGTAAGCAAGCTATCGGTCTGAGTCATATGCGCATCAGCCAAAACCTTGCCCGCTCCTTGTCTAAATTTAACCTCACTAGGCTGCTCTTGGCCAGCGAGTGGTTGTGAAATGTTTGCTTGAAATCCTGCAACTTCTTCAGGGCTCATCGAGGCTACAAGGCCTCTGCCAAGAGCCAATCCAAACATGCTCTGCACGTCAAACGGGATTACTCCGTCATAGTCGCTCAGTGTCTCCATCATTGAATCTATAACCTGCGCAGTAACATCCGGAACAAATGCACTTGCCTGTGCAACATCTTCTGAAGTTAGCAGATTGTTAGAGATCAAATAATTTAGGCGAGTCAGCGGGTCTTTAATCATAGCCACTGCACCAGAGAGGCGCTCTAGCTGCTCCGGGGTATAGCTATCAGGCGTCTTATCAAAAGGCCCTTTTGGTGGACGTTGAGGCAGTGCAGACTCGATTAGGTTGATAGCGGCCAAGGCCCTAGTCCTATAAGCGTCAGAAAGCTCTGAGGACGGGGCCTCATCTGCTACTCTATCCAAAACTGCGGTTCGGTTCTCTGTGGACTGTAGGGCTTGGACTCTGCGCTCAATCTCCGCAGCTTGCGCCTCCTTAAGAACTTCACCAGCAGTCGGCATATCTCTCTCAGAGATAATCCCAATAGCTTGCGCAATCGGTGAACGACCAAGAACATACTGACCCCGAGAGCCGTCTTTGCCCTGCACGTTGCTCATCAATCTTTTATTGATGTCTTCGATGCCTCTTTGAACGCCCTTAACGGAGCGATTGTAAAAGCCATTGAGTCGCAAGATGTTGCCAGGGGCAGACCTGAAGACACTGGCTGCATGAATTGCGGTAGCTAGTTTGTATTGTTGAGCCAGCAAAAGGCCAATTACCAATGGGTTTGACGAGGTAAACGGCGAAGATCCAAGCACCTGCCGAGTTTTGTATAAATCAGCAAAAGGCTTATCAGAGGGGGTTTTGCCTGCTGCTATTTGTCTCTCTCTTAGCTTCTTAAGTCTCTGCTCTGATTTCTCAAGAAGGTCTTTATCTATCCTGGCAATCTCTGCTTGATCTTCTGCGACCTTTTTCGTTGCTGCGGTTATCTCGTCAGCCTGGCTCTGCATTGCGACTTCAACACGCTTAATAACGTCGTCTTTGATTTTTTTCTTAGCCGCTTGCTTATCTTTTCTGGCCTTACCCACGCCTGCTTGAGCATCGTCTTTAATCTGACGCTGAAGCTCTTTGTTGTCGGCAAGCTCCTTTTTCAGCTCCGCAACCCTGGCCCTCTTTCTGATAACGTCTTCTTCAAGGTCTTTGATGATTTTTGCGTTTTGAGGGTCAGCCTTAATCTGCTCAATGCTTGATTGAGTTGTCTGAATATTTCCTTCAAGCTCAGTGATTTTCTTTTGATTACCTTGAACGATCTTATCAATAGCGGCTGCGCTTGATATGCGATCACCTCTGATTGCTGCGACAAGAGCTTGTCTCGCTTTATCAATCGTACCGACAGCGGTCTTGGTTGTCTGCGATATGTCAGAGATTGCAGCTTTTCTGCCCTTGGACATTGCAGCTACATTGGCAGTGCCGGTGTCAACAAGTTCTCTTAGCTGAGATACCAGCTCTTCGGTCTCTCCAAATAGGTCAGCCGCTTCTTCCGCTGCCTCTGCTTTGGATGCTTTTCTAAGAGCCTCAACCGCTTGATTGACCGCCTTAACGCTATCATTAGAAAGCGTAACCGCGTCTTTTACAGCTTGAGATGCTTCCTTGTTAAGCTCTGAAGAGCTTTGAGCTTGCGCAGCTTTCTCGCCCTTGGCGACACCAGACTCAATCTCTGCCCTGCGCACAGCCCGAAGAAGCGCAGCATACTGGCCAACCATTTCGCCAAGCGCATCAGGCTGACGACGTGCAACATCCTCAAGAGTCTCGATTGTTAGAAGAGCCCTTGGGTTCATGTTAAGGGCAGACGACGCATCCATTGCAGCCATGACTTCATCGCCAATGAAAGTAAGCTCTTTGTTGATTGGTCCTAGGGCTTCTTCAACGTATCTCGCCGCTTCTAAGGTGAACTCCTTGATCTCATTACCAAGAGTTGCATCGTTTGGTTTACTGGCGAAAATACCTGACGTGTTAGAGTAACTTTCAAGCTCCGCAATAACTTCTTCAAGCTGCTCTTTTACAGCAACGCCTCTTTGATGAACCTCTGGTAATTTATTGGCTCCATCAAGACCCTTTAAGAAAGTGGGGTCCACATACATCTGATTGATCTTATCCAAGGCTCTCTGGATGTACGCTGCCCCGCCAAAGATTTGCTCATTGTTGAGAATATCATTGTTAAATCTGTCGTAGATGTCTGCGTATTCGTTTTTTGTAATTCCCGTGGTACCGGTTTTTGCAGTAAAAGCCTTGCTGTATAGCTGACCAAATGCTGACTTTGCAGATCTAATCGCTGAGATTCCAGCAAATAAATCCTCGGCACTTCTTATATTACCGACTGATTCCTGAAAGCGTTCTAGCTGTTTAAGAATGTCGGCAGAATTTGGATCGCCCAAATTTCTTATACTCAAGATGAGATCATCAAGTTGTTTGCTTACGTATAAGGCGGCTTTCTTAGGATCAATGTTTTCCTTTTTGACCGCTGTAATCATAGCCCTTGATGCTGCGCTCAGGTCTCTCTTATCGCCAGCTAAATTCCTAAATTGAAACTTGCCATTAATAAAATTAGGAGTCGAGCCTTCAAATATCTCACTGTAACCTTCGTCGCCTATTCTAAATTTACCCGTTAAAGACACCAGGGAGTTCTTTAGCGACGTAGTTGCTTTTTTAGTAAATTGATTGATTGCTTCTTTTAGGTCGTTTCGGCCTTGCTTTTGAGCAACCGCTGCACTGGCTAAGAACTCTGAAGAACTTGTAATTGTTTGCTGTATTCTTAGAGCCTCGGCATCTGACTCTCGCTTGAGGCTGTCTCGAATAGCGACCAGCTCCTCAACCTTTTCGTCAAGCTCTGCTTGTCTGGCGGGATCTTTCGCAAGCTGCTCTATCTCAGCCATCTTTTGCTCAGTCTTACGAGCGATATACTCTTTTGGACTGACACCAGCAGCAGCTTCCTCAAGCGCAGCGAGCACTGCTTTATCGTTTGCCAGGGTTTCTCGAAGCTCTTCAATTTGTTGGTCCGCCAACAGACCAGCCGCTTCTTTGCCTTTGTCGCCGCTGTCGATAACGTCACGCCTTGCGGCATTTGCTGTCTCCAGGGCTGCCTGAGTCTTAGCAACCTTTTGCTGCAAAGACTTTTTCTCGGCGGCCACATCTTGAGTTTGCGCTCGACGCACAGCCGCAAGCTCTGACCGAAAACCCCTAAGCTCTGCCTGCTTTGACTGCAACGACTGCGCCCTGTTCTGACGCTGTGTTTTTAAGTCGCCGCTGCTTCTCTCAAGATTAGCCTTTTCTTTGGTAAGCTCACCTACGATTCTCTCTTGCTCAGCGACCGCATCGGCATCACCATTGGCCCGAACATTAGCGAGGTTATCCTCAGCTTCTTTTATGGCTGTATCCAGCCCCTCAAGCCTAGCAACCTCATCAGGCGTAAGAGTTCTAGCTGTAGTCACACTGGCTCTTCTTGCTGCCTTTGCTTGCTCGGCCTCTCTAGCTGCAACCCTTTTGCCCGCAGTAGCGACTGCTCTCTCAGCTCTAAGAACTCTCTCTTCACCAGCGATTTCTGCCAGCTTTTGATCAATCGCGTCTACAGCGGTATCAATCTCAGCTTTGTTCTGAGCAGCCGTCAATCCATCGCCACCCTGATTGTAAAGCTCCTCGGCAACGGCTGGTCGAATAGCTTCGTCAGCTACACCAATTCTAGCCAGTGCTTGAGATGGTAGCTTACCAAGGCGAGACTCTCTAAATTTTTGACGAGCAGCGGAGGCTCCACGGAAAACTTGAGTAGCTGTGCCAATGCCGCCACCTAAATAACCACCAAACTCAAAGCCCTCTTTGAAGCCCGATACAGCGCCAGAGCCCACAGCGGCCAGGACACTCTGTGTCGTTGCATCTGGATTTAGGTGATATTCCTGAACGCCTGCCTGTACCAAATTCCGAATTGCAGAATCGACACCTGCCTCTGTTGCTACGGGAAGAGTGGACTTCGTAATCATTCGCGCAATATTGCGAAGACCCTGACCCTTTACTTCTTCACTGAGAACTTTTGTTACACCCTTGTCTACCAGGGTGCCGACTGAGCTGGTCCAATTTGTTGGAAGGCTCTGAGCTATTTCACCAACGGTTGATTTCCCTACTTTAGCATCAGCAAATCTTTGCAGGTTATCTCTAAGGAATGATTTTTTAACTGCCTGCCTAGCTACAAATTCTCCACCTTCTTTTGCCGCAACTCCAGCGCCAAGAACCGGGTTTGCAAAAAATGCCAAAGCAGCAGTACCAACCCCAGAGGTCAGCTCTCCAGCCATACGTGCTCCGCCAAGCTCTTGAAGCTCAGCTAGGTAACGAGGACTATCAAGGCCAGCTTCGACAAACTCAGTTAAAGCAAACGCTTGATCGGACGCAACGCCTTTACCGAAGGCTTTTATGGCGGAAATAGTAGGGTTGTCGCGGATGTCTTTTCTTTCTCTTTCAACCTCGTAATCAAATTCACTTATCGGCTGAAATACATCAGGATTGCCGTAGGCGTAATTTAAGTCGCTCATACCCTCGGCATTGACCGGGATCTTGATCGGCTTTCCGCCTACGGAGAAATATCTAAATTCTAATCCGCTTTTAGCCATTGTCAGTTACCGCCGCCGAGTCCACGATTTTGCATCATTTGCTTGGTTCTAGGACTAAAGGTTCCCTTTGGCTCATATACGCCTTGTTTGTTTAGCTTGTACCCTCGTGAAGTCATGGCTCTATCGGACTCAATAGTGGCTTCTTTTGGCTTGAATCCGTTAGCAATCGCCTGATTGTAAACAGCATCAGCCGCCAGCTTATCAGCCATAAACACCAAGAATGATTGAACTTCATCAATCGGCACATTCGGGTTAGCTAAAAGCTGAATAAAGATACCAACATCTTTGTTCGAGATAGAGCTTGATGATTGATTCTGTGACGCCAAGCCAAAAGCAATTTGGTTAACTTTGTTAGCAAATGTAATTAGCTCTGGGTTATCCCCAACAAACAATTTAGTTTTTAGGACTCCCATAATGCCGCCAACATCTCCGCTTGCAACAGCTCTTTCTACGGCCTCCATAATTCCAGGCACGGCAGCCGTATCAAGCCCTTCGGCTTGAAGCGCCTTTCTGTATTCGTCCAATGAGCCAACAGCTTCCAAAACATTTTGTTGAGCGCCCTGAAGTCTTGCGGCTTCAGCACCCGCGTCACCTTTTGCGGTTTCGCTAAGCTGTTGCCCCGCCATGGCTTTCTTTTCTGCCAGGTCTCTAGCTTTAGATTCAGCGATTGCTGCATCTCTTCGAGCAATAGCTTCCTCACGGGCAACCTTAACGCCTTGAGCCTTAAGATTAGCGTTGTTCGCTCGGTATTGATTAACTAGCTGAACCCTAAACTGCTCTTGAGATACGTTACCCTGCATGTTTGCTGTCGCAGAATCGAACAAGTTCATAGCCCTGCGCTCAAGAGCTTCTTTCACGGTCTTTTCGGCAAGCTCCTCGTTTTTGAGAATGCCAAAGGTTTTTGCGTAAAGGTTATCGGCGAAGTTTACGCGGTCTTTTAATCGATTGTATTCATCTCGCTGACGCTGAACTTCTCGGTCAATAGTCTGATTGACCAGGGTCAGGCCAATGTTCTCGCCTTGGCCACCGCGAAATCCTCGTGCGGCTTCGCCCAGGGCGATTGAGATGCCTGCCATAATCTTAGAGCCAAAGGTCTTAAAGGGCCCTTGATTGTCTGGCTTGTATTCTTCAACCGCTTGCAGTGCTTCGTTAAATCGAGTCTGGCTTTCTTGAAAAGATTGCCTAGCGGCGGCCATCGCCTCAGATTCTCTTCGCTCGTCAATTTCTTTTAGGCGAGCTTGTAATTCTCTGGACGGTCTTTCAAGATCAAACCTTCTAGGAGTTTCCAGTTTGTAGCCACCAGGCATCCGAAGGTTTGCTAATTCTGCTGCGAGTTGCTGATTCGCTGCCTTGGCAACATCCGGATCTACTTCGCCAAACTCAACCACGGTTGGCTTCATAGGCACGTCTCGACGATTGTAAAACTTACTCTCGTCTCTTTGAAGAGCTTTAGGAGTTACGCCCTCTGGCATATCCCCGATCATTTTGCTTGCTCTGTCGTCAGGGGTAAAAACGTTGCCAACGCCTTCAAGAAAATCTAGAAAAAAATTACTCTCTTCTTCTATAGGTTGCGGCATAGGCACATCTTTTGGCCTATAGGTAAGTGTGCCTCCCGAAGTCTTTTCAGGATCACGCGCCTTTATAACCTGGCTTTGCGGTTCGCTATCAGCCATCACTTACCCTCCAGCTTCTTGATGCGGTCGTTAAGGTTCGCCATGCCCGCGAGCAACTTACCAAAACCTTCAGGGATCGTCTTCACGCCACCGACTTCTTTAACCATATCTTTCGGCATGTCTTGCGCCATCACGCCGTAGTCGCGCTCCCCACCAATATCGTATTCCTTAGCAGAGAGACCGTCTAGCATCTTGCGAGTCTTTGCGTTTCCATCTTTGATGTTAGACTTCATGTCTTCATCAGAAATCATCCTGCCAAGACCCCCACCAAACTGACCGCCTGCTGCCATAAGGCCAGCAGCTACAGGCAACGAGAGACCTAACGGACCCATAAGGGCTAAGGGAAGCGCTGCTCCTGCTAGGGCACCAAAGCCACCACCGAGCATAGAGCTTCTTTCTTGCTGAAGCTGCTCACGCGCCTTTTCTTCCTGGTACTGTTGTATCTGGCCAGTGGTTTGAAGCTGATTCCGCATATCTTGAATTTGGCGAAGTCTGGCTTGATCTGCCATAGCCGCTTGAGCCTGAGCTTGAGCCATTGACTGTCCAACGCCTCGCTGAGCTTGAGTCCTAGCTGCCCCTGAAAATCTACCACGGGCACCAGCAGCGACACCTGTTTGAGCAGCGGCTAGTTCGCGTTGCTGTCGAAGGATATCTTCAGCGGCTAAGCTGCGCTCACCAGTGCCTCTGCGCAGTCTATCTGCCTCCATACCAAGAGAAAGATACTGACCGACCTGTGGCCCTTCTAGACCCATTTCTTCGGCGCTACGCGCCTGAGCAAGCTCGCCTTCGTTAAAGCCTTCGTATCGTTTCTGAAACTTGTCTTCCGCTCTTTGTACTCGCGCCTTTTCCATGCTCTCTCGGCGCTCTTCCATGGACTGTTTTTCGCCTGGTCTTGCCATCTTATAACCCCAATGCTTGTAAGAGTCTTAGTTGATCTTCCAGTGTGGGCTCGCCAGGCAGCAAATCCTGATTGATTGCCCTGTTAAAACGCTTGAGTCTTATTTTTTCAGCTAGCATAGGATCTATTCCGCCAATTCGAGCGCCAAAAGAATCATCTAAAGCGGCTTGAAATCCAGGGTTATCCTCACCTATTCCAAAAGCACTATCAACCGGAGACAATCTCATTGAAGGTAACCCCATTGGGTTTAAGTCAGTTTGTTGATAAACTTCCACGTCTTCAGGGGCAGCCGCTCGGTTCAGCAAGGCTTCATTCATAGCATCTAAAGCTTTTTGCTCTCGTCTCATTTCTGCCGCTGCCATATCGCGAGCAACATCTTGCTCTAAGTTTTTAAGAGCCTGCGTTGCGATAAAATCATCAGCCTTTCTGTTCAGAGCTTCGACTGCTCGCTCATTTCTCCTGCGTGATTCTATATCTGCAAGAGTTTGCTCCTGAAGAAGTTCTCTTTCAGTAGCGTCAATTACGGCATCTTGCTGTCCCATTTCAGAGCCGAGATACAACCGTTGAAGCGTCTCCTGACCAGGGTCATAATCAGGGTTCTGCTCAAGAAACTTTAGAGCACCCGCAATGCCGCCCTTTGCTTCGGCATCTTGCAGCCCTTTAGCCAAGAGTTCTTGTTGCGCTTGATAGTCCGCATAAGCACCTACACCTGCACTGAGCCCACCAGTCAAGGCTTGCAATGCCCCCGACATTTTCTCGGTGTTACGCCCAAAGTCTCTAAGTCTGCCTTCTCGCTCGCCTGATGACACCACTTCTCCAAGGCGGCCCAGGCGCTCAAAGTCTTGCGCTTGCTGCTGCGCTTCACGCTGCATAGCTTGTTGCGCTGCTCCACCTAGAACTTGCTGAGCTATCTGACCTCGCAGCACCTCATCTACCTGACCAGTTGCTTGCTGCCTTGCTAGTTCTTGCATTGCTTGTGATGCAATCAATTTTGCTTCTGGTTCCATGACTGCTCCTAAAATGTATTTGCCGCTGGCAGTTTGAAGGTTCCCGCACGCGCACCAACTTCAAAAGCGATTCCGTTAAGTATAGCCCCTTGCGAGGTTACACCTCCATGCTGAACCACTATTTGCAGCTTTACTGATTTGCATTTTTGCTTCGTCAAATGAACGCGCACATTTTCTGGATCAGACGGAAGGGTGCTAATCGTATGTGTCTCTGTAAATGTGTCGTCGTTATCAAACGCAAAATTCATTTGAAGAGCCGCAGAGCCCACGCCTACATCTAAATCATAAAGCAGCATGGCCCTATAAACACGCTGGGCTGACTGAAGACCCGCCATGTGCATCTTGTTGAGAATGACACTAAGCGTTATGTCTGAGAAAGTAGATCCTGCCTGGTCTTGAAATCTCTCAACCTGCCTAGATATTGTTCCATCCAACCCAAGCACAACATGCGACCTATCTTTAATCGCAGTTTTAGATTGAATCTGAGAGACTGGCTTTGCTGTTGACGTCACATCCCAGTCCGACCACTGCTTGAAAAAAGTGTTGAACACGCAGCATCTAAACTCAGAAGAGATATCATTAGAGTAAAGAACTCTAATTTCATTGTCGTGATCAAAAAGAGCAATGTCTAAAATCTTGTTGGCATTAGACAGAATATCTTCGACCTGTGCTCCTACATATTGAATCTGCCCGTTTGGAGTAATTAGGTACAACCCACGAGATGATATGTAGAAGATGCCAAATGCGTGATTTAAATGAGGTGACGCGAGGCTGAGACCCTGACCCTCGCCTATTGACATAGGCTGAGAGAATGCGCCTTGACCAATTGCATTAGGACCCTCGCCGTAAACCGCAAACACATTGTCAGGCGTAAATATCGCAAAGAAATTTTGACCAGTTTCTACACCTGATATGTTTTGAATGTCGCCAGGTATATCAATGATAAACTGAGGAGCAGGAAACCCTGGGGCAGTTAGTTGAGACAACGGCTTAGAGAACCTTACAAACTCTGAAGCAGCAGCGACAACAAGTCTTCCTTTATGCAGAACCATGTCAGTCACAGACCCCGGTTGTTGGTCTGTTAAAACGCCGCCCGTTGTGTAAACAGCCTCACTATCTTCGTAAGTGCGGTCTGATCCACCGCTGTCTTGAAATCGAATATACCTGTTCGTTGTATAGCCTGTTGTCTTAACTTTTCTAAATATAGTCGATCCAGGATTGGCTCGATATGCGACTAAGTTGTACTTAGCATATTTTCTAGAAATCTGGTCATTATAGATCAATGCCTCAACAGTATCAGTGGTTGATACTGAAAGCTCTACGGCTGGAGACGTGGGAGATCTATGAATGTTGCCTTTGGCATCTACGAACTCGTAAGTGAAGATATAAGAATAAGACCCGGTGCTTTCAAATGCTCCATCGCCGTTAGGTATAGCGTAGATATTTCTTACTGCCGGGTAATCGTAAAAACCATTCTCAACAACTTCAACGCCATCGTAAGAAAACAAAGCGCCGCCGCCATAAAGCATCTGAGTGCCTGCTGACACTGCTGGTAGCTTTCTTTTGGGCAGAAGATCAACAACTGACTTCGCTGCATTGTAGCCATCAGAAACAACGGACGTAGTGCCATAAGCCAAATGAAAGAACCCGGCTTCAGGATCTTTGCTTATAGGCACGTTATCAGCTTCTAAGTTTGTGACAGCAGTAAATAGCCTTCCCCCACCGCTTCCGTTTTTGTTGTTGAAATCCAAAGCAGGACTAACGCTTTGATTTCCTGTCGGGAGATAAGCTACAGGGGTCCACGCTCCGTTAAAAGATGTATCTGGGCTCCATGCCATGATGCAATCATAGGAGTTATCGGTCTTGCCGTTTCCGTTGCTCATATTCATGGCGACATACATAGGCGCAGGCATAGAGCCAGAATAAGACTCACCATAGACGTTTACAGGAAACCCAAGATACGGGTCTGTCAAAACAGTGGCATTTGCAAATGTTTGTTCTGCCGCTGAGACGGTCAGTGAACCCCCGGAAAGAGTCGCATCAAATGTTTCCGTCTTGTAGTGGTAACATACATTTTCAAAAACTGGAGATGCGGCTAAATCTTCATACCCAGGGGTAATATTAAAAACAGCTCCACCTAGGGCAGCGTTTATCTGATTTTGAATATTTGTAGTCTCAGCGGCCCCAGGGTTAAACATAGTACCGCCCTCTAGGACGGTAATGGTCAAATCGTGCGGCGAGTTCGTATAGTTGTAATAAATCTTGGCGCTTGACTCAAAGTTGTTTGAAGCCGCCAATGGATCAATCGCTATAATTCCAGAAGAATTAGGGCCACCGCCTGTTCCGTGGATAGCAGTAGCGCTCTTTAACGGAAAATATGTAGTGCCTGTGGTTTGTCGCGAAAACGGAAAAGCTCTATCAGTGTTAGGGAAGGGTATCGCTGAAGTTAATACTAGCTTTCTCTTGTCTACCTGGGACGGATAACTGCTTCCGTCAAAGGTAAGTGGAGCCTGAGTTCCGCATATCAAAATGCGACCTTCGCCAGAGTCAGGGATTATGTCATCTGAGTTAATGGTAAAGTTGCTTGGATCTACAGTAAATATCTTCACAGAGCAGGGAGATTTTGACGAACTAGTCCCAATCGTCAAGCCAACTACAACAGTCTCAGAGCCAGGGTCGCTTAAATGATATTTGCACAAAAACCCTGGGGACAATCTTAACGTATTCTGAGAGATACCTCGGCTTATTCCAGTGCCTGTGGATGCAGTGAAAAGAGTCAAAGCTGTTGAGTTTGCGTCTGCGTTTCCTGCTCCAGTTAAAGACGATAATGAGAACTTTTGCAGCAAAGCAGAATCAATAGTGCTGCCGCTGCTATGCTCGTAATAGGCCAAATAAAGTTGACTGTTGCTAGTCGTTACGCCCATAGCAGAGAAATCTGCATCAGTAGTAATGTTGGCTGAGGTCGATGTTCTTAACCTGTACACTCCCGAAACGAGAAAACTATCTGTAGACGAAGAGTATGTTATCTTCTGATAATAAACCGAAGACCCTGACGTTGTGTTAAACACATTGTAGACAGCAAAAATATTGGACCCAATGTTAACAAGATGCAGGCTTGGAGTACCGTTGTTTCGGCCAGAAGCGCTATGAGATATTGAGGCTCCTGCATAGAGGCTTAAAACCTGCATTAAAGAGCCTGTGTTTCTGTCTTTAATTGCCACTTCAAGAGTAGACGCCGTGCTGCTACCCACAACATACGCATAGATATCAACGAATACATTGCTACCTGTTGAATACGTCAGGTGCTTCACATTCGAGATATTGTTAAGAGCGCTTGATCGTTCATCAGTTTTGAAAAATCTAATATCGTGCAAAGTGCCTACTTTAGAACAATACTCTGCACCTGTAGATGTTTCCGTAATAGTCGCTAAGCTTAGTCCGTCAGCAACTAAAAGCTCTCTATTGTACTCATCTATCCTAGAGGCTCTATCCAACACGTATCCTGACGTTTTGGATATTGTCTGGTTCTTGGTTCTGTACCCGTGCCTTTTCTCAATTTGGCCTTCTTTGTTAAAAACTGCATTTTCAGCAAGATCTAGACTGCCTGGCTTAGCAGTTTCACTTGAAGACTTTTCATCTAGTCCAAGAGAAAATGGTAGCGATACTGTTTGCTTCTTTAGCGCCATCAGAAAATCCAAATACTTACTTTGCAAGAAACGTTGGTCGATAGAATAATTGTGCTGGACTTCTTAGCGTTTATTGTCTGCGACTCAAAGACTGCCGCTGCGCTGCTTTTGCGGACAATCAAGTAGCCTTGATAATCTCTTCCAAGGGAGTGGCCTATAACTGTATCTTCAAAAGACCCTGGCGGCTTGGTAACGGTTACATCTTCTATAAGCTGACCATCTAGAAGTGGGCACGTAGAGACAAAATCAGCAAAGTCTTCGACTTCTCTCTGAAGTGATCGCGAATCTTCGCCTAATTGAGACTGGCTGGAAAACTTAGCCATGTATCACCCCCTAGTAGCGAAGAATAAAGTCGTCTCTGAATCGACCCTTGCGAACATCGCGGATAGCAAACGAACCACTGGCATCACGTGGGCTAATGGCTCGAATAATACGACTAGCGAGTTGCTGACGCTCACGCTCTAAAGCAGAAACGTCAGACTCCTCTTTCATAAGCATACGGATTGCAGTCGCTACAACCACGTATTCTTCATAGCCTGGAATTACGTTTGTTACCGATGTCACTGCTGGACCATTAGAGTCCGAGTCTTTGAACTTTGTAGCTACAGGGACATAGTAAAGCGTAATCGTGCCTGACTGTGAGTTTTCCGGAATAAGCTTAATCTTATTCCCTTCGATCTTATACATTGGCTCAGCCAACTGATCGATAACAGCGTAGGGCGTATTGTAGAGGTTGCGATCAGAGAAGGAGTAAGCTCTGAGCGTCGAAGTAATCCCACCGGAATTATAATCAACGCCCAGAGCCTTGTAGAATGCACCATTTGGATAGGTTGCAACAACTTCCGTAGGTAGATCTTCACCGCCAGAAGCGAGTGGAATCGTATACGTGTGAGTTGAAACAAAATAGTCTTCGTAGCTTTTGACCATAAAATCATGAAGCTCTGACATACTAGAGTTTAGGTAGTCCCTAATCTCTTCGTCTGTCACGAAGTTACTATTCACCATATCGGCGCGGCGACGCGCACGAGCGATTAAGCTACTTTCAGTGTACGTCGCCATGCCCCCTCCTTATGCACGCATGTCTAGGTAGTCATCAAGGGCATCGACGAACGCGCTGCCGTCTTCTTCCTTGATAGCCATAGCCATGCGTCTTCCCGCATCTTCTTTTGCCTTGCTGTAATCATCTTCCGGAGAGCCTTCAGCATCTTTGCCTTTGGCTTTATCCAGAATCATGACCGCAAGACCTTTGCCCTTGCCCTTCATTACTTAGTCACGCTTGTGTTCAAGAGAAACATAGTAACAAAGAAAGCATCACCGGCAACCAAGTCCTGACTCGCTGTGACGACAACACTTGGTGTCTCAAGGACTGGATCAGTCGCAGAGCCACCTGAAACGTTTTCAGAAACCGCCTCAATAAAGGCTGCTGTGCCGCCGCCATCTGTGGCTTTCGTCACTTGAATAGCAAGTGCAGCTTCATACTTGTCGGCAAGTTTAATTCTGAACATTTTGTCAGTTAAACTTGCCCCTGATTCAGATCCCCATTCAACTGACTCAATGCCGTTGGTGGCAATATCGTTGCCATCCGCATCAGTCAAAACTGCTGTAGCATTTACAGGGTCAGTCTCAGTGGTGAGCTTCACCTTGGTCGCAATGATCTTCACTTCCCGATTGGAAGACTGAACATCAAAAAAAGTTCTGTTAGCCATCTTTCACTCTCCTTATGCTAGAGCGATTCGACAGTTGTATCCAGGCGCGGTGCAAGCAACGTTACCATAGAAACCAACCCGAAGCTCATAAGAGTCATCGTTGTGGATTCGAAGCATACGATTGCCATCAAGGTCAAGAATATGCGGAGCAGGCCCAAGACTGTTAAGAGTCCAGGTATCCATCTGGAGCAAGTATGCAACGTCAGGAGTACAGTTCTGGTCAGCAATGATCTTGATAGGACCTTTTGGCCCAATGATGCTAAGAGCCTGGAAGCCAACATCAGCGTCGTCGCTGCTTACTTTGTCGTAAACAACCTTTGAACCAAGAGCTTTCTCAAGGTTTGCGAACTGAGTGTAATCCAGGAAGCAGTAGTTTGGTGAACCACCTTCACGAGCAAGACGACTTGCTGCGCTAATAAGTGCTTCTTCAAGAGGCATTGAAGAGCCGTCAAAAGGAACACCTGCAAGACGGGTACGGTCTACAGTTCTATCAAGAACGCCAAAGAAGTTTGCCGGTGGGGTTCCACCGGGAATCCAAGCTTCAAGACCAGAGATCTTCACGCCAGAAGAAGCTCCATTTTGAGCATCCCCAATTTGAAAGATGTAGTAACTAGTTCCGTTAACCAAAGCACCAGCACCGTCAAAAGTAAGCTTTCCGGTGTCACGATTTACTGCTGTAATGGTCAAATCAGTGAGACCAACAACTGCGGTGGTTGCAGCCGTAGAGAACTGGCACTTCATACCAACTTCAAAGTTGGTCACTTGCTCAGGCTTAGCCAAAGTAATGGAGTTGTCAACAGTCGCGAATGGCCCGAGGCCAATTTGACCAGAGCCGTCGCCATACATTGCTACAGCAAGTGATCGACTAAGCGACTTGATAGCGCCGTCAATTTCCATGGTAGCATACTTAAGGAACGCATCTGCATTGCCTTCGGTAGCCTTGATGGTTTCACCGGTGATTCGCGCGAAAGAGTAATCTTTCACACGCTCAATAACGAATCTCTCAAGACGGGTGCCTGAGATAAGACCTTGACCAGTTGCAAAGTCTGCTGATCGACGGTTGGTGATTCCGTACTGTAGAGGAATCGGCATATTCTCACCGCCGAATCGCTCATACTTAGGCATCATCGCAAGTAGAGGGTTGTCGCGATAAACCATGTCTTTAATGGTTAGTGCTTTATAATGTTCTTTGAGGGCTTCTGTGACCTGATCCAGGTCCAATGCCGATTTAGTTGGTACTGGCATAACTCACTCCTTATAGGGGCAAGCTATCTCTTACCCCTAGCGAAACAGATTTTTCCCATACTTGTTCACCAACAAATCAATAGACTGCTGGCGGCTAAGCTTCTTGGGCTTATCCCCCGGCGCACGCTGCACCTGGGTGTTTGTCAAAGTTTTGGGTGGCGTTTTCTCAGAAGCCTTAGCTTCCTCTTGTGCTTGCCCCGCCTCGGGCTCTGTCTTCGCTGGAGCGTAACGCTCTTTGAGTCGTTGCTCTAGTTTCGGTACTGCGAGGTACTTTTCTGCTTCAGCCTCGTAGTAGTCCTCAACCATCTTGGTAGCATCGTCATAGCTCATCACTTCCTGCGTGCTGTTGTAGTGCTCTTGCATAACCTCAGCGACGACGTGGTAAGCATTGTTAGCTTTAACGAAGTCGAACTCACTTGTATTGTCCACGAAAGTTTTGATCTCGTCAACAAATGTCGAATAAGTGTCTTGGTACTTCTTTGCCTCTTGTTGCTTTTGCAGCTCAGCCCGCTCCGCTTTCATGGCGTCAATCTCGTCCCGAAGGCGCTTCATCTCCCCCGCCATCTTCTGCTCAGGGGTAATCTCGCCATCTTGCAAGACTTGTCGGCTAAGGGCTTCGTAGTCTAGCCCTAACTTCTGCATGACCTCGTAAGGGTTCTCACGTGCAAGTTTCTGTAGGTCATCAAACGATGAGACCGTACCTTTGCGAGCATCAAGCTCTTGCTGAACACGCTTCATTTCGTCACGCTCTTGGCGCAACTTCTTCTGCTCGCGAGCTAGTTGGGCAAATCTTCGAGAGAACGGGTCGGGCGCTGGTTCGGGCGGAGTTCCTGCATCGCTGCTCTCCACTCCATCGTTATTATCATCCGCTCCAGTTGTTTCATGTGGAACGTCTCCTCCTCCAGGGGCTTCTCCAGCATCTCCTCCAGAAGATTCTCCCATATCAGGAACTGATTGAACCTCTTCTCCAACTTGACCCTCTTCAGTCATGTTCTCTCCTTAAACTGGCACACCTTCTAGCGCGGCACCAGTTGCTTGTGGGGCTGGCAATTCTGCTTCTGCCAGCACGTCAATGGCTTCCTTCGGCGGAGTCGCCGTAGGCGTTAGTTCGGTAGGTGCGGGGCCACCAGCAACTGGGGTTGGCCCTCCAGGCATGGCAGCGACTGGGGGTGCCGGTGGCTGGAGTAGCTTAAAGCACTCCTGCATATATCGACGCATCAAGTTTAGCCGGTCTTCAGGGGCACCGTTAATCTTCGCTTCGATATAAGCCCGCTGAAAGAACTGTAGGTGAAGTTGCAGGTTACTGAAAGGCTCTGGTGGGTGGTACTTGCCCTTTTCCAAGATCTCTTCAACCAACATCTCGGCCTCATCAAGTGGAGCTGTAGCCAACTTGTTGTATTGCTCAATGTCTGGGAAATCTAGAAGACTGCGAGTCTCCGCCTTATCAAGCAGCCCTGCCTGCGACATTTCAATGACTGTCTGCAAACGTGCGGCTGGCGTGGTCGGGAGAAGACTCGCTGGGTATACCTTCATTCGGTACTGGTCTTCACGCAGATTAATATCAGACCACTTAATCTTCTCAATCTCTTTGTCGCCGTAAGAGATGACTTCGTAGGTTTTACCCTGCTCAGATACATCTTTAGCTAGGTCAATCATCTGACGTGCAATCTCTAGGAATGCTGACTCATACGCCTGACCAACAATTACAAAGCGCTCGGTTTCAATGTCGCTGTACTCACGCAGAGCAACACCAGACTCTAGACCCGCAGGCTTGAGACTTGTCGCGGACAACTGACTGATACCAGAGATCTCATAGGCTCGGTTGTAGAGTCGGTCGAGGTGGCTAAACACCTCACCCGCTACAGTCTGCGGTACGAAGAAACGCGGTGGCTGACCTTCGTATTCGATGATGCCCCAGGTCTGGTTGTTAATCTGCTCTTTCGCTACCTGTGAACCACGCTCCAAAAACACCTTCGGAGTCGCCAAGTTCATCTGCTCCTGAATGTTGAGGAGAAGCTGGTTAATTTCTGCTTGGATGCCGCGGAGTTGCTCAGCCAGACCTTGGCCATAATAGCCGAGCATACGGCGCGACCAACGCAGGGTCACAAACGGAAAATAACTTTTGGTGTATTTCTCATCAAAGAGCGTAGCGCCATCAATGCAGATAAGGTGACGGCCATCGTCTGAATCCTGAGAAGACGGGATGTGCCACGCCTCAATCACCTCAATCATATCGCCTGTGTTGTAGCTTCGGTCTTCCGGGTCGCATGGGCTTGCTGCCGCGACCTCGGCTTTGTGGTTCGGGAATAATCCCGCCACTACTTCACGAGGCATGACCTTGCGCTGAAACATTTGACGCGGGTCGCCATATCGAGCCTCATACTCATCGACGATGATTTCACTAGGAAACACTCGGTCTACCTTGACCTGATTGTCCTCTACAAAGACTTTTAGCACGCCAGTGCCAAAGACGCAGCTATCGAGGAACACGCGCTGCATTACATTGTAAAGGTCGGTTTGGTAGAACATACCATCAACAAACTTGGTCAGTAGCTTAGCCTTACGCTTAAGGCTGAAGTCACCGCCGCTTGTCAGGAAGATAGGGCGCGGTCTCGTTTTGCCAATTTTAGCTGTGACCGTATTACAGCAAGATGCAATGACGTTAAAGGTAACGCGCTCATCCTCAGAGAGTGACCGTGTTGTGTATGCTGCGGGGTTGAGAGCGTTGTTGTAATAGTTCTCAAATAGGGACAAATGCAAGACATCGTAGTCGGTCCTGGTCTCGATTCGATCTTTCAAGTCCTCAAGCAAAGAGTAAAGCAGATCGTGAGGATTCTCCTCGCCGGAATCCCACCAAAACTTTTGACTTATATATGCACTTGCACCCTTCATTGTAGCCTCTCAATCGATGTTCCCGCAGCCCACCATCTCTCGGAGTCTTTGCGGTCTAAGTTCTTCGCTGCATTACCCCAGTGCTCATCCTCAATCATCTCCCAGTACTCCGGGGTTCCGTATTTCGGTGGCTCTATCGGGGCCTCGTATCTATAGTGCCTGCACTCTCGCCAGGCGTAAAGCGCAGCATCAGCGAGGTGGTTCTCAAAGCGTCCATCTTCTTTGCGATGGTCTTCATCCCACTGAAGATTCTGCCACTCGTCTAAAATGTCAGAGTCTCGTGTTACCTTGAGGATGCCATCGGCTAGGTCAGAGTTCATCATATCGATGTAGCTCATCTTCTTGGTTTTTTCCGCCGGGTAAATAGGCAGCCCGTAGCGAACCTTAAACTCCTCCACAATAGATTTACCCAATCCACCTGTGTCGGCGACGATTCTGGTGAAGTCGTACTCGTCGGCAAGATCACCGATTCGCTCTGCAATGTCGGTGGGCAGCATCTTGGATTGCTTTTGGCAGTCGACGATGAAGACATACGGTAGGTCTCGACTATAAGCCATGACGACGAAGGCAGTTGCATCGTGGTATCCAAGGTCGACCCCAAGGATGTATTCGAAATCATGGTCGTCGGGGAGGCCGTCAACAATGTTGTGGGAGTGATAGCGGTACACAAGCGAATCGTCTGACCTAACCCAACGTCCGCACCACTCTCGCAGGTATACTGGATTGTCATCTCCCCAGCCTTTGGACTCGCGCTTCTTGTCGAGATACTCTCCAGCGTGTGGGATGTACTTGTTTTCAAGAATGGTCCAGTGATGCTGACTGAATCCGGGCCGAAGTCCTGTCGATGCTTCATAGAAAAATCCTGAGCAACTTGCGGTAGGCGTACCAATCATTGCCAAGGTGCCATCGCAGTCAATTAGCGCCGGCTCCAAGACTTCTTCGACCAGTGCATCAATATGCCGACCAAAAGAACCAGCCTCATCAAGAATAACAAGCTGATACTTTAGACCACGAAGTTTATCGATATCCGCCTCGTCATTGGCACCCGTGAGGATGATTTGACTGTGATTTGGGAAGGTCGCGGTCAATTCTGAGTTGTTAAAGTGGATATTTAGGTAATATTTGCGGTTTGCACGCTGTAATTCTGACCACATAAGCTTTTTTGCGCTTGCACGGGTCAATGCGATGTATGCGCACGTCGATTCCGCAAATTTCATGCATGTTTCAATGAGATAATAGCAAGATGCATAAGTCTTACCGGCTCGACGACTACAAAGGGCCGTTTTTAGGCGTGATTCGTCGGTAATGTACTCCATTTGCTGCGGTAAGAGGTGTTTATGCCAAGCAAATGAGCGGTTTTCGGCATCTGGGTTCTCATCCCGTAGCTCGGACAGGTCACCATGCCGCTTTAGGTACTCTTTTAGTACCTGACGCGCATCATACTGCTTGTTGCTGTTGTTCATCGGCTACCGCCTTGATTTTTGGTTTTCGACCCCGTTTTGGGGTCTCTTTTACCCCCATATCGGCAGAATCCAGTGGTCCCATCCATGAAATGTTGTTCACGGGCACAAATCGAGGGTCTGAGTCGCCTAATTTAACTGAAATCCAGTTACCCATAAGCTCAAGAGTAAAGTTTGGGTTGGTGACGACATCGATAAAGCGCTGATTGAACACCGGACGGGCGTTGTCACTGATCATAATACATTTAAGCTTCACTGACTGCATTGAGGTGGCCTCCATAGAGTTTGTCTATCTGTTCCAAGCCACCCTCGTGGCAGAGATGCGGAACATACATAATGTTGTGATTGCGCAAATCTTTGCGCAGCGGAAAGTCGTGACTAGCCATTGTTGGCTCACCCTTGCTGTACTCGAACATCTCCAGCATGGCGGTCATGATGCCAAACATCCGGTACTCGCGTTTGACATAGCCCCAGTGGGTAATAAAAAATTTTTCTGACCTTTGCGCGCAGACCCAACCGCAGATTTCATCATCTAGGTCTGGCAGGTCCACCACTGCAACGACTGTATGGGCTTCGCTCAGAAGTCTGCCCACAACCTGGCGGTGAATTTTATCCACCACCGTTTTCGGAATGTGCTTATTCTGGCCCGCGTATGACTTAAGCCAGTTCGAGTAAATCATCGGCGCATCGGACGCATCGGCCATGCGAAGCCTGATCGGTATGCGCCTTTCTTGTGCCAGCGCCATTATTTGCCCCCTTTGGTCTCCAACTGCTTGAAGGCTTCCCCAGCCAACCTTTGGAGATCTTCATCGCTCATGCTACTCAACTGATCATTCTGTCGCAAGCCCCGCTCAAGGTCTCCGAGCTGACAAAGGCTTCTTGTCACCACGCCAAGTAACTTAACTTCTTCCGCTGATAAAGTCTCGTGGTATCTTCTGGTGCTGGCATCTGCAAGCTTTCGACTCTCGCTCTCCAGCACCGCATAAATATTCTGCTGGATATCTGCCAGTCTGGGCAGGTATCGGGCTTCGACCGGGGTTGCGTTCATACGGACAGACTTGTCGGCCTCATACGCCAGGGCCTTGTCGGTATCCTCTACAAGATCTGACTTGTCCTGCTTGCTCAGTGCTCCAAACGCATTGGTATCGTAACGGGCTACCAATTTCTTCATGTCCATCATTTTGTCACTCATACCAAAAGCATAACTAAAATCTAATTGCCTGCAAAGTTGCGAATTCTGCGAAGTGAAATCCTGCGACATCTGCGACACTGAAATTAACTTCCCGATTTATCGCCAAGGGCGGGACATTAAATGGGGACATTTATTCCTAAGCAATATCAAAGGGTTACGCGGAAACTAGTTAATTTATAGGAACACCCCCCTTTTCAGGGGGAGATTTAACCTGTTGAAAACAAAAGAGAATTCGAGGAACGTGTCGAAACCCCCAAAAACAGGGGTAGATTAAGTATGATTAACGCACTGCGTTATTGGAAAATGTGAATAGTGCGTGTGAGGGTATTCTAATACTAAATCTTTTTCTAAAACCGGGGGTACCCCCCGGCCCGTCCCAGTCCGAGAATGACACTGCGTTCGTCTTGATGTTTCGCAATTTGCTAACAGCATTCTCATGTTGCTAAACTGTGTCACATTGAGATGTTGTCGCTGAATGCAACACGCGTTCCTGTTGTCGCAGTACGCAACACGTTCCTATGTCGTCTCACTATGCAACATGGTTGGTGTTGTCGCAGTGTGCAACACAGGGTTGACAGGTGATGACAGGCGGTGTTGTCGCATAACGCAACACAGGCTCATTCACAATCTACTCGTGAGTAGACCGAGTGCCCGATGTACGTTTGACGCATTGTGTTGATTAAATAGTTAACAAAAGACTTGACGCCCTGAGGCTTGCGAGGTTGCCCTCTAAGGCGCTCAAGGGCTTATTGACGTTACCATATTCGGCAACACCCGAACGTCCAACCTCGGCAAATTCGACATTTATTGTTGCCTGACCTGCAAACATTGTTGTCAATAGGTTGGGGCCAGAAAGGGCGAAGCGGTGGCAGTGTAGGTCGCATATGCCCACCGCCCCGACCCACTGTGTTAACGCTCCCACGGTGCCTCAGGCGCCCACCACGCGCCAAGCCAGCCAGGGCGAGAGGTCGGACTTCCTGACTTATCGCCCATTTATCGCCAAGCCCCTTGGCCAGAAATAAACCCCAATGGTTACAGGTAGTTATGTTATATATTAAGTATATATTATATATATATATCTACCCCTACCTCTCACCTCCTGAGAGGACCTAGGACGCCCCTACCCTGACATAATGACAAGACCCCCTGGCCAGAAGTCAATAAATGCCAAATCATGACCTAACCCCTTGAAATCATTGACTTCATTTATCGCCAAAACCTTGGTAATAAATCAGCGCCTATATGTTGCCTAGGTATGCAACACATGTTACCATAGAACCTGGGTGTCTTGAGCGGTTCAAGCCACCCTGGGGCAACGGGGCCCCCTCTGAAATTTGACGGAGAACTGAAATGACAACAATGAGCAAGCAACAATGGCGCAACGTACTAAAGCAAAACGCCCCGGGCTACTGGTGGTCGGACTGTAGGAATCAAGAGGGCGGTCTCATGAGCGTGGCAGTGACCCGCCGGGATGGTGAGACCACCTGGAAGATCGCAGACTGGTCATGGACTGGGGGCGGCGAGTTCAAGACCCTCAGAGAGGCCGCCGACTTTATCGTCATGCAGTCACACATCAAGGGCATCAACTGTCTCATTGGCCATGGATACGGCCCAGATGGCGGATGGTTCCCAATCTACGCATAGTCAACCAACCAACCGCGTGGCCCCGGCGATACGGGGCGCAACCTGAAACCTGAAAGGAAACTAACATGTGGAATAGCACCGACACCAAATCAATTCTTGAATACCTCACACCTTGCGGCCGGTACGGCTGGGGTAACCCAGGGCTAAGAGACCAGCCCTATGACGCGTTTGCGACATACGGCTTGCCGTGGGTATTTGGCTGTATTGAAAACCAGTCTATTGATGACCACAGGTACACCGACTTCACTGGTATCGACGGCCTAGCCGATTACCTGCGCTCAATTCTTAACCAGGCCACCGCCAAGCTTTCGGGTCGTGACGCCTTGATATTCGCGGCCGGTATGTACCAGGCCGCGGCCCCAAATCGCCCGCGACGCGCCAATTGGGGCCCCAAGACTCATGCGGCGTGCTGCCAGGCCATGGCTGACCTAATCATGCGGGAAACCCAGCTAATCGACTCGGATTCGCACCCGTGGGCCTATGCCTACTAACACCACCCAAACCCAACCCACAGG
>Ga0208428_1000234_pt1 | contig 28592 bp, 34 predicted proteins | sample DEB08_DNA_11_FD_184535 | JGI IMG/M metagenome (GOLD analysis project Ga0208428, IMG submission 184535) | Aqueous microbial communities from the Delaware River and Bay under freshwater to marine salinity gradient to study organic matter... | ecosystem: Environmental > Aquatic > Marine > Coastal ... | reverse complement strand
AATTCCATACCGACATCCGTTCACGGGCAAGTACACAGTGTACGTGCCAGACTTCTTCATAGTGTACCAAGACAAGGAAGGCAGGAAACACGCTGAAATGATCGAAGTCAAGCCCATGAGCCAGACCACAATGGAGTCAGCGGGTCGCAGTCTAGCCAAGAAGAAACAGGTAGTGATAAACATGGCCAAGTGGGAGGCGGCCTCCGCGTACGCCAAGCAGAGAAGAATAAAGTTCAGGGTGGTGTCAGAAGAACAATTATTCCACAATGGTAAACGTAAGTAAATAAGACGATGACAAAGAAATTAGAAGACATTTTGAATTTACCAAACGTCAAAGAAGCGTTCAAAGAGGTAGACAAAAAGGAACAAGCAAGAGCTAATCGAGATCAGAACAAAGAAGTGATGAAAAATGTTGATCCACAGACAGCAAAAAATCTACAGAAGAGTTATGCGGAGTTTGACAAGATAGCGGCCGCACTGCCCCAGGTCAAAGGACTGGGTGAACTATCCGATCTAGAGCTAGATAAATTGGCAGTGGAAGCAGAAGAGAGCTATAAAAATCTAATGGACCTAGGTATGAACGTGGACTCACGTTATTCAGGCAGGATTTTTGAAGTCGCCAGCAACTTTCTACGCAATGCTATAGACGCCAAGGGTAGTAAGATAGACAAGAAGCTCAAGATGGTAGAACTACAGCTCAAGAAGATGAAACTGGACAAGGACGGCAACAAAGACGGTGGTCCAATAGAAGAAAGCGACGGATTTGTGATATCAGACCGCAACGAATTGATGAAGAAATTACTCAAAAAAGATTAATGTCATTACCTGAGAATTTTTGTTCTGCTCCTTTTGTTCAACTACAAACTAGCCATTATAATAGATGCGGTCCTTGTCCGCACACCGCAAACCTTTGGCAAGTAAAAGGAACTATAGCAGATAAATGGAAATCAAAAGAACTAGAAAATCTCAGGACAAGTTTCCTGGAGAATAAGCAAAATCCACAATGCAAAAGATGTTGGAAAGAGGAGGAAGCAGGCAAAAAAAGTTTACGCCTAAGACTGTCAGAGCACAAAGGTAGTAAAAATACAAAAAAAATATTTGAAAAATACATAGAAACAAAAAAATATCTCGAGTACCCTAGAGTCTTAACATTAATCCCCGGGAACGAATGCAACTTGGCTTGTCCGTCATGCTCGGGAGGATTTTCTAGTAAATGGAATAGTTTGATCGAAAACGGAAAATATGAGATACAATCAATAGAACCAAATTGGAATCTTTCTGACGCAGACTATCAAGACATAGTCGATAATTCAGAAAAACTGCAGAAAATAGAACTATTTGGAGGTGAACCATTTCTTAACAAACGTAACAGAAAATTGTTAATTGATAAACTTATCGAGAAAGGCACATCTAAAAAAATTACAATCTATTTTAACACAAACGGCACATTGTTTGACGAAAAATACATGAATTTAATTGTAGATAATTTTAAATTTGTGGAAATACGGTTATCAATAGACGGATTACACGATCAATTTGAATACCTGCGTTATGGCGCAAACTTTAAAAAAGTGTGTGAGAACGCTGAAAAATTTAATTCGTTGCCAAACGCAGACTTTGAAGTTATATGTACAATATCTATTTTCAACCTGTTTTCTATTGCTGACATAGATAAGTTTTTCAAAGAACGGAACTGGTCTGTGTTCTACAATATTGCAAGTTTTCCAAATCACCTTTTGTTACATAACCTTCCCGAACCTACAAAAGATCATGTAGATCTAGGACCTGCTTTTAATGATATAAAGAAATACACCATAATGAAACAATGTAATCAAAGCGATTGGGATAAATTTATACGATATACAAAGGAATTAGATCAGAACCGAGGTTTATCCTTCAAAAACACATTTCCAACGCTGTACAATCTAGTCAAAAAACACGGGTATGAATGAACAATAAAGACTAAATATTAGGTATGAGCACATTCACACAGTATCTAGCAGAATCAACCAAGTCGTATGACTATAAAATTAAGATCGTGGGCGCATCCAAAGACATTGATAAAAATGCCTTGGAAACAGCACTCCAAAAATTCGATCTTGCTAACATGTCAACAGGCAAGACAACACCCATCATGACACAACCACTTGATTTTCCTATGCTGAGCAACGAACAAGTGACCATATTTGACGTGACAACCAACTATCCAACCACAAGCAGAGAGATGAAGGAATACCTTTCGGACATCATGAGGATCCCAGCGACACACATCGTTGTGAGGAAACCAGGCGAGCCCACAGAGGAATACCAAGACCAGATGCAGGTGAAATCAGAGTATGCCAACAAACTGCACGACATCGAGTACAAGGACGCCCCTAAGGTAAACGCAGAAGACTTCCACAGCACCAAGGCCAACATGAGCCTGCTGAAAGAATTACTAAAAGACAGACAAGAGAACAAGGACCATCCAAAGGGCGGTGAGACCGGAGTTCAAAGTCACATAGAGGAAAAAGGAACACCTAGTCCTCTGTCAAAAGCATCAAACCCACACCCAGACCCAAAAAGGAAATAAGCCATGGAAATGATCGACGTATTACAGAAACTAAAAGAGATAGCAGAATCAAAACCTGAATTGGTCAAAGACGCAGTGGAAAATGTTGAGAGAACCAATCCAAAAGTAGACGAAAGCAGAATGAAAGACTACCTACACGACGAGGCAGAGAAACTTTCAAGAGAAGAATTCATCAAGAAGCATGGCAAGAGCCTAGCAGGTTTCTGGGACTCAATCAACGGATCACAGGAGGCCACAGAGAGCAAAAGTAAACCAGACTTCCTAGACATGGACAAGGATGGTGACAAGAAAGAGCCAATGAAGAAGGCAATCAAAGACAAAGAGATGAAAAAAGAATCAGTAAACGAAGCGATACAGATTTCAACAGACAGCCCACAAGAAGCATCAATGATGATGCAGATCTTGAAACTGGCAGGCGTGCAACCTGTAGACGCGGCGATGATCGGTGCAGAGGAACCAACAGCAGAACCAGAGATGGATCAAGATGATGCGGCAGGTTCAATGGACATGGCGAGAATCAGAGACATCATCAAAAAGCCAGAAGAGGAACAGGCAGAAGAGACATTCGCGAACGAACCTGAAGAGAAAGTATCAGACATTGACACACTAGTCAACGTACACTCGGGTGGACTAAACAGGAACAAAAAGACCTATCCAAAAGTTGCCAACGGTGACAACCCAATGGCGGCTGAAGACCGTATCACAGAAGAGGAACTGGCCAACAGTCTGAGAAATCAATATGAGAGCTTCAAAGAAGCATACCAGAACGAGGCCAAGAAAGTCAAGTCACCATACGCGGTAGGCATGGCGCAGGCGATGAAGTCAACAGGTGACAAGCCACCACTGGAAAAGAGCACAATCAAAAAGGCTCATGACATCGCAAAGAGTGTAGAGAAGTCGCAAAAGTAATACTTTTCGCAGTACATCTCCCATCTTAAATACTATACCATGGCATATGTATCACTAGATAGCGACCAAATTAAAAAGGCGCACAAGAAACACAAATACACCAAGGAACAAGTAGAGAAACTTGAGAAGTGCATGGATCCAAAGACGGGTCCTTTGTACTTCATGAAGGAGTTCATGAAGATACAACATCCTGTGAAAGGTTCTGTTAAGTTTGAACCTTTCCCGTACCAGGAGAGGTTGATAGAGAGCTACAACAATCATAGGTTCAGCATAGCCATGTTACCCAGACAGACGGGCAAGACTACGTGTGCCTCCGGGTACCTTATATGGTACGCAATGTTCAGACCAGATTCACAGATCCTAATAGCCGCGCACAAATACGCGGGTGCATCCGACATCATGTCAAGGGTGCGTTACGCATACGAGATGTTGCCCAGTTGGATCAAGGCAGGTGTCACACAGTACAACAGGAACTCGATAGAGTTTGACAACGGATCCAAGATAATGGCGACCACCACAACGGAAAACACGGGACGGGGTATGTCACTTACACTGATATACTGTGATGAGTTTGCTTTCGTTCAACCCCCCGAGAAGGCCAAGGAATTTTGGACATCACTATCACCAACACTGAGTACAGGTGGTAAGTGTATGATCACATCAACACCAAACTCAGACGAGGACCAGTTCGCCATGATCTGGAAAGAGGCCAACAAGAGGTTCGACGAGTATGGCAATGACAAGATAACAGGAACTAATGGTTTCTATGCCATGAAAGCACACTGGTCAGAACACCCAGACAGAGACCAAGAGTGGGCAGACGCAGAACGAGCCAGGATTGGAGAAGAGAGATTCCGTAGGGAACACGAATGTGAGTTCTTAATCTTTGATGAGACACTAGTATCAAGCATTGTGCTTGCGGATATGGAGGGCACTCCACCTGTAGAAACCACAGGACAAGTGCGTTGGTTCAAGAGACCAACTCCAGGACACACATATATGGTGTCATTGGATCCATCAATGGGTACCGGGGGTGACTACGCCGCGATACAGGTTTTTGAACTACCCACATTCGAACAAGTGGGAGAATGGCACCACAACATGACACCTATGAACCAACAGATAAGGATACTGCAGGGCATCAACAAACACATCCACGATACTATAATGGAACAGGACGCCACAGCATCGCCGCAGATATTCTACAGCATGGAGAACAACTCAATAGGTGAGGCCGCACTGATGCGTGTGATGGATATAGGTGAGGAAAACATAATGGGCATGTTCCTGTCGGAACCCATAAGGAAAGGACACAGGAGGAAATTCAGAAGAGGATTCAACACCACGGCCAAACATAAGATAGATGCCTGTACAAAATTCAAGGAATTAATAGAGAATGACAAGATGAAGATCAACTCGCAACTACTAATTTCAGAGCTCAAGGACTTTGTGGCCACGGGTATGAGCTACAAGGCCAAGCCTGGACAGCACGACGACCTCGTGAGTGCGTGTCTGTTAATGACTCGTATGATGAAAGTACTGGCGGACTTTGATCCCAAAATATTCGAAAAATGGACTGACAGAACCTCAGAGATCACCCCAATGCCCATATTCGGATCGTTCACAGGATAATAAATACGCTATATGAATCCAAAAACATCGCAAGACCTGTTTAACAAGATCAGATCACAGTTTGCCAACATCAGACTAGGAGACGAGAACGGTGCCGCCACAGCGGATCCTCAGGGTGCGGTGTTCTTTGAGTTTGAATTCCAGGAAGACGCTGACACGTTTGGTAGCGTGAGCATAAGCCTAGCGGACGGTGAAAACATGAAGGTGTATTACAACAGAGACCTAGTGAGCAAGATCGACGAGGACAGCAGAGACGAATGGTATGCTTTCCTAAAGGAGTTGAAGGACTTCGCAGTGGAACATCAACTACGATTTGACGTCAGAGACATAACAAAAAACAACCTAACGAAGCAGGATTATGAAAATCTCGCAGATACGAACAAAACGGTAAATACTGACGAGATGTCAGAAGAACTATCAAGAATCACTAAACTAGCAGGAATAAGCGAAGGACTGTCAGGCACAGCAAAGAGTTCATTCGAGAACCTAGACAAGACAAAATTAATCATCAGACACAAAGGCAAAGTAGACGAGACCATTCCTGGAGCAAGATCAAGACAGATCCAGTCACTGTACATAGAGAACGAAGACGGCGAGAGATTCAAGTATCCACTCACACACCTTGCGGGTGCGAGGGCAATGACCAGACACGTGGCCAACGGCGGAAAGCCCTATGACGAATTTGGAAAACACATCATTTCAACTTCAGAGGACATAGCCAAATTAAATTCATTCTCGAGATACGTCACAAACAAAGATCAATTGAACGACAACGCGGGCGACATAATCGAACAGACAAAAATGAAATTAGAAAATCTCAGAAACTACGTGAAGAATCTAAGCAAACAATCACATTATGAAGAAGCGTCCAAAAACTTCAAGACATCAGACGAAGTTGTGTTAGATGACGAAACTGTAAACAAACTAAGAGAGAAGTTCACCATGAAAAATCTAGACAACAGAGTCGAGGACGCACTGCCAATTATCAATAAAATTATGAGTGAGCTGGAGGCAACACAGGAAAAACCAATAGAGGAATACAAGGACAAAGACGGCAACGACATGGAACCGATCGACGCTCCCATCCAACCACCGGTAGACCATGGTGCCATAGTACAGGGATTCTTAACAGATCCAGACAGCAAACTGATCTTAAGGAAAGACGACACAGCGGACAAGATGCTGTCGAGGACAAAATTCACAAACAAGAACACCATGCTGAGTTCAATACTGTCAGACATCGCGTCAAGATTATTGACCAAATCAGGCGAGGAAGACAGAGTGGCCAACTTCGCTTCTAGGGTAGCAGACGAGATGGAACAGGAGAATTCGGCAACATTCAAACCAACACCAGACTACATCAAGAACAAGAAGATAGCGGTACAGTTGGCCAAGAGATACATCGACGACTACAAGAAGATGCAGTCAGACCCAGCGTACAAGGACGAGATCAGGATGGAGCCAGGCGCTTTCAATCCCAAGAAGGACCTAAAAGGCAAGGCAAAGGAAACAGAAGCATTCGAGAGTTGGGTGGACAACATCACAGAACAGAAACCATACGTGTCAATGTACAAGGATGACAAGGGCAAGATGGTGTATGACGTGCTGGACAAGGATGGCAAGTCAGCGTTCAAATCTTCAGAAGAGAAAGTGGCAACGGACTACCTACACAAGAACTTTGACAAACTCAAAGAATATGCCACTGAACCTAAAGATCAAGAAATTGAAAAGAAAGACAAAGAAAACGCAACAAAACTTGACGTAACGAAGGCGGACAAGATGATGAATACAACTGCTTTCAAAAGAATGAAGGCCGGTGATGAAAGATATGCTGACAAGACAGAAGGCATGGGCGACAAGATAGCAGACATGGCACAGAACATGACTAGAGACGAATTCATGAGCCACGCAGATGAACTAGGACTTACACCAGAAGAGGCCGCGGAACACTACGAGAAGATGTCAGGTGGGGCACACGCTGGCAAGTTCGAGGGTAACCAATTCGCACAGGCAGTTAACAAGGCCAAAGCCGCAGGAATGAAAGCAGGCGACAAGTTCAAAGTAGGCGACCAGGAATACACACTCAAGGATGCCATAGAATTAGCAGGACTTGATCTAAACGAGTTCTACTCAGAGGACGAACTTGCCACCGAGCAACAGATCGAAAGAATCAAAGAACTTTCAATCTATCAATAAGAAATCTTTTATAAGATTTTATAAAAACTATGCAGATACATAGTAATGATTATCTTTATTCAATAAAAATAAATTCTATAGATAACAAACAACTTGCTTTGTATAGTTTAGAAGTAGAAAAATTATTAAAGAGTACGCTAGGACCTTTAGAAAATACCAGCTGGTACGGTACATTTACAACTGCTAATCATAAAAAATATAATTTTTTAACTTTTCCGAACAGACAAGTGTCAACACTGTATCACGAAATAGCAAAGAACATAACTCCATTACTAGATGATAAACCATATGTGATAAAATCGTGGCTGAACATTTTTAGGAAGGGAGAAAGGGTTGAATGGCATAAACACTGGCCTGCTGATAAAAAAGTATGGCATGGGTTTTACTGCGTACAAGTGGGCGATAGTTATACTGAATATCAAATTCCAAATATAGACAAAATTGTTAAAATAATCAGCGAAGAGGGTCTTTTAGTTATAGGTAAAAGCGATAACGATAGACACAGGAGTTCAACATGGAATGACAGTGACAGACCTAGAATAACAATAGCATTTGATATTGTGCCTATAGATTCCGTTGATAACTCTTTAGAAGTAAATCATTTTATACCATTAAAACTATAATATTACCAATAATAGTAGTAGACTTTAGATAAATAACACTGTATATTATTCAGTATATGTCTAATATACATTTAGGCAAACAACAAACATAGGCACAATAAAGGAGGCTTACATTATGGCATCATTGGCTGAAATAAGAGCGAAGTTGAAATCTCAAGAAGTGAATCGCTCCACTTCCAACACAGGCGGAGACAACGCCATCTACCCACACTGGAACATAGCAGAAGGATCAGAAGCAGTGGTCAGATTCCTACCAGACAAGGACGAGACCAACACATTCTTCTGGACCGAGAGGAACATGATCAAGTTACCGTTCGCGGGCATCAAAGGTCAGACTGACTCTAGACCAGTGACAGTGCAAGTACCATGCATGGAGATGTATGGGAAGACTTGTCCAGTACTCACAGAAGTGAGACCGTGGTTCAAAGACAAGAGCATGGAAGACATGGGCAGAAAATACTGGAAAAAGAAAAGTTACATCTTCCAGGGATTTGTCACAACGAATCCGTTAGCGGAAGACACGACACCTGAGAATCCGATCAGAAGATTCATCATCGGACCTCAGATCTTCAACATAATCAGAGGGGCACTGATGGATCCAGAGATGGAAGAAATGCCAACTGACTACTTGAAGGGCGTGGACTTCAGGATCACCAAAACCACAAAAGGTGGTTACGCTGATTACTCAACATCAAAATGGTCAAGAAGAGAAAGACCGTTGGACGAGGCCGAGAGAGCCGCGATCGACACACACGGGTTACACAACCTGGGTGACTTCAGACCAAAAGAGCCAACCGAGGCAGAGGTAAAAATAATCAAGGAATTGTTTGAGAAATCTGTTGAAGGTGAGGCTTATGATCTCGAACAGTACGGACAGTACTTCAGACCAGCGGGCGTGGCTTACAATAAACCACAGACACCTGTTGCGGAAGCACCAGCGACCACAACGGCAACTGCATCTGAACCTGCTCCAGCAGTGAGTCAACCAGCACCAGCACCACAACCAGAGGCGGCCCCAGCAACGGCGGCTCCCGCGGGTGACAGTGCCAAGAGGGCAGAAGACATACTGAAACTGATCAGATCAAGACAAGCAAAATAATCTGACATTTTACCAAGGCCCAGGCATTGACTGTGTGGGCCTTGTGTAATATAATAAGGCTATGAATAACATTAAGAAAGCGATCGAATGGATCTTGTACAAACAGGTGCCGGCATGGATACTGGTATTGCTAGTGATCATTTGGATCTTACTATAGGACTACAACAATGACAAAAGTGTTTGACGCAACAAAATTTAGGAAAAGTATAACAAAATCAATACAAGGGTTGGGAATAGGATTCAGTGATCCAACAGACTGGATATCTACAGGCAACTACGCTCTTAACTATTTGATGACCAGTGATTTCAACAAAGGAATTCCGTTGGGTAAAGTGACTGTGCTCGCAGGAGAATCAGGGGCAGGTAAATCATACATAGCATCAGGAAACATAATCAAGAACGCTCAGGCACAAGGAATCTTCGTGATCTTGATAGACACAGAGAACGCACTTGACGAGACATGGCTACAGGCCTTAGGTGTTGACACGTCAGAAGAAAAACTCCTGAAGTTAAGCATGTCAATGGTAGACGACGTGGCAAAGACCATATCGGAGTTCATGAAAGGCTACAAGGAACAACATGCTGATAATAAAGAAGGTGCTCCAAAAGTTCTTTTCGTGATAGACAGTTTGGGCATGATGCTGACACCAACTGATGTAAATCAATTTGAAGCGGGAGACATGAAGGGCGATCTTGGTAGGAAACCCAAGGCACTGACAGCACTGGTTAGGAACTGTGTGAACATGTTTGGAAGTTGGAACGTGGGACTGATAGCAACTAACCACACTTACGCATCACAGGACATGTTTGATCCAGATGACAAGATATCAGGTGGTCAGGGTTTCATCTACGCGAGTTCTATCGTGATAGCGATGAAGAAATTAAAATTAAAAGAAGACGAGAAAGGCAACAAGATATCCGAAGTGAGGGGTATCCGAGCGGCTTGTAAGGTCATGAAGACCAGATATGCCAAACCATTCGAGGGTGTACAGGTCAAGATCCCTTATGACACAGGCATGGATCCATACAGCGGACTGGTGGACCTATTCGAGAAGAAGGGAATACTGGTGCAGACAGGAAACAGGCTGAAATATGTTGACCCACAGGGCAAAGAACACATAGACTTCAGGAAAGCATGGACAGGTGATAAATTAGATATGATAATGGCGAACTTCAAAGAAAGCACTGAAGCGAAAGTGGAAAGTGTGGAAGAAGCACCAAAGTCAAAAGCAAAGAAAACAGAAATTATAGAAGAGGACGACGCAGAATAATGATTGATTTCACACACGAAGACATCGAGCGTTTATGGAACTCCATATCTCACTACGTACCAGAAAGGTCTAAACTAGACGCGGCAATCGATTTCATTAAGAGTCTCGACGACATAGGCATCGAGCACGACGAAATAAAAGCATCTGGTGAGTTTGATCCCAAATTAGAGGAAGCGATCAACACGGTGTTCGAGGAAGAGGAAGACCTAGACGAGTCATACGACGACGGCTACAGCGAGGACTAATGATAAACTGGTACAGTGAAGTAAGCAGGAGCCTAGCAAAGATTCCTGACTGTGTGGCATACTTTGATCAAGAACTTTTAGAGGCCAGGAAGCAGTGCAAGATATACGGCAACCTAGAGCGAGCATCGGCGTCCTTGCCAGGTATCGTAGAGGAGAGATTCAGCCAACTACAACAATTAGAAGCGATACTAGAATACTTAAACATAGAACTGAGAAGATTGAGATCAAAAACATTCCGCAAATTCTTAGAGAACTACAATCGGGCACTGTCCAGCAGAGACGCAGAGAAGTACGTGGATGGTGAGGATGATGTAGTAGATCTCACAAAAATAGTGAACGACTTTGCACTACTAAGGAACCAATGGCTCGGTATAACCAAAGGCCTGGATCAGAAGCAATGGCAGATAACCAATATCGTCAAACTGAGAGTGGCGGGAATGGAAGATGCCGACATCAAATAGAATCATACTTACGGACGTAGACGGTGTGTTGTTAGAATGGGAACACCATTTCACAAAATGGATGTTGCAGAAGACATTGTTTGACGGGCAAGGGGTTAGATATCATCCATACAGACTACTACCAGACAAGCAGAACACATATGAAATGGCAGAACGTTTTGGAGTCACAAAAGATGAAATCAGAAAACACATAAGAGAATTCAACAGGAGTGCTTGGATGGGCACACAGAGACCGATGTCGGAATCACAGACGTGGGTAAAACTATTGGCCGCGGAAGGATGGACCTTCATACCCATAACATCACAAACATCTGATATACCAGCACAACAGTTACGTAAGAGAAGACTAGGAGAACTTTTTGGCGAGCATATTTTTACAAATTACCATATACTAGGCACGGGTGCCGACAAAGATTCAGCATTAGCGGAGTTTCATAACACCGGACTGTATTGGGTCGAGGACAAGCCTCACAACGCTGTAGCCGGGCTCAAATACGGTTTAAAACCCATATTAATAGACCACCCATATAATCAAGACTTTGATCATCCCGACATTATACGTGTAAGTAATTGGAAAGACATACACCAAATATTATCGGGAAAAAAATGAAAGTTTACGTAGGTTGGGATTCTAGGGAAGACATATCTTATCAGGTATGCGAACATTCCATCAAACGCAGAGATCCCCAATCAGAAGTATATCCGTTGAAACAGAACGAGATGCGTCAACAGGGTATCTACACCAGAGACATAGACAAACTAGCAACAACAGAATTTACATTTACAAGATTTTTCGTACCTTATCTCAACAACTATAAAGGGTGGGCGGTATTCTGTGACTGTGATTTTTTGTGGAAAGTGCCGGCCAAAGAATTAGAAAAATATTGTGATGATTCAAAAGCAGTGGTCTGTGTACAGCATGACTACACACCCGAAGAAGGATCAATAAAGATGGACGGTCAGATACAGACAGCATATCCTAGGAAGAACTGGTCTAGTATGGTGTTGTGGAATTGTTCCCATGAGAAAAACAAGATATTGACTCCCGAGTTTCTAAATAAACAGACACCAAAGTTCCTACACAGATTCTCATGGTTAGAAGATTCAGAGATAGGATCATTACCACACGAGTACAACTGGTTGGTAGGTTGGTACAAAGAACCCAAAGACGGCAAACCTAAGATACTCCACTATACCGAGGGAGGTCCTTGGTTCGATGGCTACCGAGATTGTGAGTATGCTGACGACTGGAAGAAAGAAGTTATCAATTTATTCTCGGCATAATGAATTGGGAAAAACTAAAAACTAATCATTTTTTCAAAGAACCCGTGGAACACGTTTACACATCAACTGTGTACGATATCAAGGATTACGATAAACTGTACGAGAACCAAAACATTCTAACACACCAAGTATGGCAAGAGTTTGACAAAAAATACAAGACAGGATTCCAATTATGCGATGACATAAGAGATATAGATACTAACAGGGAGGTAATATGTGTGTGGTTTTTCAAGGACAGGAATGATCGGAGTGGTGGTGAGGACATCCTACTGAGAGATAAAAAGATCAAATATCAGCCAAATAGTTTTTTAATAACGAAATCCAAAGATATCAAAATCATTGATAAGAAGGACGAATACATACGCAGACCTTTCATACAGTTAGACCTATCGAATGCTGTCTGGCAAGGTATATTAGAAAGATTCAATAAATGATTTCAATGCCTGCACGTCTGCTTCTAAATGTCTATTCCTAACCTTTTGCCATACGTATTGATCTCTTTCTGCAATATTTAAATTTTTTCTAATTTGCTTGCCGGCATTATCATTCATTATTTTTTTTGCTTTGAACTCTACAGTGGGAAGATATAGGCACCTATTCAGTTTCCTAGCAACCTTTTGTGTGTAGGAGTCAACATGCCAGTGCCAAAAGTAGACAGGAGCGAGATACCCTAAAGTTTTTATCCAATTTTTATGAACGGCAAAATGTGCGGCCGGCAGAGGTTTGTCAGGCCACAGTTTGATCTCACTTCCAAAATTTTTTGATCCTTTGTTCCTTCCGTCGGTGGGCACCACCATTAGGATTCTATCTTTGTATTTTTCAAACTGTTCTACGATAAGTTGATCCCAGTGTTTGGTATTAACTTGCACATCATCCCCCATTAGCATCACTATGTCGTTTTTGGCCTGATCACACATGATATTCCAACTGTAGCAAGTAGATTGATTCGGACCTACCACGTAATGCTTTTCGTCTAGCATGTCTTTGTATTGTTCTAATGTAGCATCGTCGTCATTAAGATAGAAAAGAAATTCAGTATTGTGCTGTTGATTAGACATGGCTGTGTCTATGAGACGTTTGGCCAACTCTGGCCTTCCTCGAGAAGGACAACAGAATGATATCATATCAATTTGTTCTTCCAGGTTTCAGGGGTGTGCTCGTTTATGATTTCCAAAGGCAAGTGATATTGAAATTTTTTAGTACCGCGTGTCCTGATGTATTCGGCAGTCTTCTTTACCGCCTGCCTCATGTTGGTGGAGGTCTTATATCCCAATAATTTCCTGGCCTTGTCTGACGAACAGGTTGCTAGTTTCACTTCTTTCGGTCTATCTTTGTGGTGTATTGGATCTAAATTAACACCTGTTTCGTTAGCACAGGCTTCGGCTAGTTCATTGATAGTCACTGGTTCTTCGTCTGGTCCTATGTTTATAACCTCTCCCACCACATTGTTTTGGAATGCGAGGGCGTTGAGACAATACAGACAATCGTCTATATAACTAAAGCAACGTTTCTGTTCACCATCTCCATACACAATAGGTTGCTTTCCCTGTAACATCCTGTTCAACATTATGGACATGACATTCCTAAACGGGTCGTCGTATTTTTGTCTAGGTCCGACAATGTTGTGTGGCACGGCTATGACATACTCTATACCGTGTGTTTCACATAGATTCCTCAGCACATCTTCTCCGGCTTTTTTGGCTATACCGTATGGATCCTGCGGTCTACATTCGTAAGTTTCCTTGTAGGGAATTTCATCATGATGTCCATATCTCGCCATGCTTGAACAGTAGACGATACGTTTGACCTTATTCCTAATAGCCGCTGTGATGGTTGTCACTGATGCTTCAAAAATATTCCTTGTTACAAGCACAGGAGAAAATACAGATAGTCCTTCGTAAGCCGTAGCGGCCGTGTGATAGACGATGTCGCAACCTTCCATGGCTTTTGTGAGATTTTCTAAATCACAGCAGTCCACTTGATGGAACTCCACATCCTGTGGCACGTTGTCTGTGTAACCACCTATCATGTTGTCATTACCAGCAACGCTGTGTCCTTGTGACAACATCAGATCTGCCAAATGCGATCCTAAGAATCCTGCCACTCCTGTTATAAAGATTTTCATTTTTTATATTTAATTTGTTTTAAACACGATAGAAAACTTTGTCAGGCCAGTGGTCAATCAAGAGTTTGAATCCCAAATCTTTTATGTATTTCTCAACCTTAGTGTTACTGCTACCATATTTCTTGGTGTTGTTATTCAACTCGATCATTAGATATTGTGTGTTTCGTAAAGTTTTCTTAGCCCCTTTGAGCACTTCCAATTCATACCCTTCAACATCGATCTTGATTAGGTCAACATCCTTGTAATCAAAACTGTCTATGGTCACCATCCTTATGTCACCATCACTGTCCACGCGCTTAGCCTGTGTAAAATTGTCCTCCGTCAAAGATACCTTGCCCAACACGGCACCCACTGCTTCGTTTCTACAGTCACAATTTATCGTACAATTCTTTTGAAGACATTCGAAGTGTATTCTATCAGGTTCGAAAGCAATGACTTTTTTAGCAAAAGGTTCTAGCGACTTTGCCCATGTTCCACACCAGGCACCAACGTCAATCACTTTTTTAAATTTTTTGTTTTGACTTTTACAATAATCTAAAAACTTTATAAGACACTTGTTTTGAGTGAAAGGTTTTCCCGCTTTCCAATCATTGATGTGTATGTCGTTACTGGGCACCCAGAATCCATTCACTTTCTCTATCTTCATAACAACCCCTTGTCCATCAGTATCTCCACGGCGGTCCCGTTCTCAAATTCCTCCGGTGTGAACTGTTGGTGTGCCAAACTGTACAACCAGGGTTCAGGACCACCGTAGTAGGGATTCTCAATATCAGACAGTTCTGTGTTGCCAACATCGGTGGCAAAACTCTTTTCATGACAAAACACAGGTATGCCTTCACACACGGCCTCCACTGCCACTATACTACAACTAGTAACAACGCACCAGGCCTCCTTTAGATCCTCGGATAGGGGTACCTTGGCCTCGCTCGGACCTGATGTACCCCTGCCCCTAGGCTTGTGTCGAAGTCGGATGGGTCTGTCTGTGTATCTCTTGATCTGTTCAATAGTCTCGTTTGTCCAATTCGGTTGGTCTATGTATGCGTTTATCCCTGCTGAGCTAGGACACACCAACACATACTTGCCGGCGAACGATGGTGCTTTGATCTTGATGCCAAACTTCTCAAATCTATCTGGCTTGCAGTCTTTGATGTAAGGAACGTGTATAGAATTCTTACAGATGCGCCAGTAGTGGTTGTCTGGCTTTAGGTTGCTGTTGTCAAATCTTCCAAAGTATGGAGTGTCTGTGAACCAGTACTGATGGTTCCGGGCTTCTAACTTCTTGACCATCTCCCTGTTGTTGCCAACGAATCCCCAGAACATGCTGTTGCTGACTGGATCTGTTTCTATAGCATTATCTAACTTTGTGATCTGATCAGGCCATGATTTCTCCACGCCGTTGAACACTTCCCATGCTTTACTGTTTTTATTATTAAATGGTGCGTAGATCGTTAGCATCTATAAAATCCTTTAATTGAGTTGCCCATTCTTTGTGTCCTTCCGCGTTAGGGTGAGGATCTCCTGGTTTACAATGTTGATTATTTTTAACCGTGTAATCAAAATGACTTGTCTCTGGACGAAAAAATCTTTTCTTTTTTATGGTATCAAATAATAATTTAACGTCAGGATTCGTAATTGTGGCATCGGATAAAGTGTTGTAAAACACGTAAGGATATTTCTTGTTCTCAAAATAGTCCTGCAGATCTAGGAGTCCTAGGATAGATTCTACCTGGGTCATTTGTTCTAGGTCAGCGCCTGTTGTGAACAAATATTTTATAAAAGCCTGTGTTTGATTGTTTCTATTTGGATCCCATGTCTTCCACGTGGTCAACATAGACGGAAATTTATGTGCCTTGTAGCCGTCATTGGTGGGATAGTCAAATCTATTACCGCCACTAGATCCTATCAGGAAAAAACAATCTGAGGCTTTTTCCGGAAACTTTTCGCACCATGCCCTTGTAGTCCACATCAGTCTCCTGGATCCCCTTCCACCGTTGGCAAGGTTCACTTCTATGTCTAGGTCCATGAGTTTGGCAAGTTCAATACCACAATGAGTCCGTACATTATCACGTGGACGCATAGTGAGAAACGAGCAACCGTTTATGAACATCTTGGAAATAGCCATACGATAATTATATACTAGTTATTTCCGTATGCCAACAGTAAAGAATATAGATTCGGTACAGTACTTCCTGAATAGATTTCCCACTATAGACAGTGGATACGACTATACTGTCAAGTACCACAAGGACGCTGAATCCAATTTTACTTCTTTGCCCACATTCGTGGCCGAATTTTTTGACTGTCGCGCACACACTTGCCCATTGTTGATAACCAATGAGGGTCACATGATCACAAACCATGTCTGGAGCCTCACACACCTTCGCAAACACAAACCTCAGAAGACTCATAACCTCTGGAAGAAATGGGGAGGTGACGTGGATATCGAGTTACCACCAGTGACCAAATACTTCAACGAAACCTACACATATGTGTGGTTGCCTATCGACGAGGAGAGCGCCAATAACCCATGGCACGTTTGGATAGACATGGTATCAAAATTCAGGTTAATTGAAAAGAGATGGGCAACTATGTTTTCGAAATATATTTTTGTGTTACCAAATCCCAGCCGATACCTAGACAAGATATCAAAAGAATTCTTCACAGACCTCAAATACATGGTCATGCCAAAGAACGAAACATGGCAGTTCAAACATCTAATTGTGCCCAGTATGAGCAATCACCAAGATGGGATAATCACGCCACACTTGGCACCATGGACCAGGGTATTAAAAAATATCCTAAAGGTAAATTCAAATCGCAAAAGGAAAATATTCGTTACAAGGGAAGATGCCAAGACACGCAAACTGCTTAATGCTGAGAAACTCATGATGGCCCTCAAAGGATGGGAAACCATAACTCTAGAGGACTTACCAATAACGGAACAGGTGCGATGCTTCGCTGAGGCCTCACATGTGATTTCAACACACGGTGCGGGATTGACTAATTTGCTTTGGTGCGAACCTGGCACAAAGGTCATAGAAATACAAGATCCCAGTATAATACACAAAAAAGTTTATCCTGTGCTTTCTCACCACTTAGGACTGAAACACGAAGTTTACCTAGGAACTGTTGTTCCCATACCGGGCAAAAAACCAAAAGGAGTCAAACGTAAAAGCGATCTCATAAACCTAACTGTGAACGTCGGTGATTTGATTAGACATATAGATTGAGAGAAACTATAATAATACTATGATCTACCTTAGTAAAACACATCGAGATTTAACGGAAAAATATATCAAGTTCGCACATAAAGGAATTCCAGGATCTAAAATATTACCATACGATAAGATATTGAAATCTAACGATGCCAACGAAATTTGGCTTTTTGGCATACTGCGTGGGACAAATTTGGTCTATGAACACTGTGTAAAGAATAATATAAATTTCTACTACATGGATAGACCTTACTGGGGTATCAGCAGGCAAGAACCATACTTCCTACGCGTAGTGAAGAATGGCCATGTGAAAAACACAATAGAAGACAGACCCGATGATCGTTTCAAGGCAACATTTCCTTTTGATGTTAAACCTTATCATAAATCGGGTAAGAAGATAATGGTTTGCCCTCCCACTTCCTCCATCAGCACTTTCTTCAAGTGTGAAGATTGGTTAGCAAACACAATTAGTAAACTCAAGGAAAGCACCGATAGGGAAATTATTGTAAGGGACAAACCATATAATCCCGAAGCCTATATTGATGTAAATGGCGAGATGCGCACAGGTGAGAACAACACCAACGCACCTAAAGAAAAGATAGACTGGCGTGAGATACATGCTGTGGTGACATTCAACAGTTCTATCACTATAAAAGCACTGGCCAACGGAGTGCCTGTGTTCACAGACGAAAACAACTGTGCTTATCCGGTGGCGGAACACGATGTGACCAAGATAGAGACGCCGAGGTACGAAGACCCGAGACCGTTGTTCTACAGCCTGGCCTACGGACAATTCACAGCCAAAGAGATGAGTGATGGAACAGCAAAGAGGTTGATCGATGGACGTTGAGATATTCCGAAGGACAGTGAAGGACCGGAAGCGTGGAGCCAGTTTCCAACTGCTACAGCATATGGCCGAAGGCATAAGAGCATGTGGTGACAATCCCATAATGGTCAACGAAAAGATGGAAGGCGAATGGCGGAAGGACGAGATGGAACCAAACGCACCAATAGGATGCATGTTCGGTTACGGTGGAAAGAATCAACCACACCACACCAAAGGAAGAAGACGAGATCTTGTAGAACGTGCCAAGAAGAAAGGAATACCGATTATCACATTTGATGGCGGAATACTGTCTAGTTTTGGAAACACGATCACACATCCTAAACATCACTGGCGGGTGAGTTTGTATTCACCCATGAATAATGGTGATTTCCTTAGTGACAACAGTCCAGCCGACAGATGGGAAATGATGAAGAAGTTGTGGGATATAAAATACGAACCATGGCGGAAGTCCAATCAACAAGACCCAATACTGTTTGTGCTACAACCTAAGGATAACTGGAGCATGGACGAACTGGATCCCGTGGATTGGTTCATGCGAGTCTATGAGAAAATAAGACCAGCCACTGACCGAAAGTTCCTCATAAGGCCGCATCCTAACCACATGGTCCAAATGATAAAAAGGAAAAATGAATTTCCCGAAGATTGTGAATTGTTGGAAGGCAAATCACATTTTGTTGGTGACGAAAAAAAATATTACAGATTCAACTTCCAGGAAGTTATAACTAATTGCCATGCTGTCGTTACACACAATTCTACTGCTAGTGTCGACTCTTGCGTTCGTGGAATCCCTACTTTTGTTACTTCAGATCTTGCGCTTTGTTGGCCTGTAGCAAATAAAGATCTTAATAATATCGAAACTCCAGAATACCCAGACAGGACACAGTGGGTACATGATATCGGATACAAACAATGGACTACCGATGAGATACGTGACGGTACTGTGTTCAAGAGATTCAAGGAGAAACTAGGATATGCATAGAAGGATAGGAGTTTTAACACATCAATATGAAAACATACCTAATCTTATATTAAGTTTTCCTAGGTGTGGACGTACATGGATGAAGCACTTACTGGGACACTACATCGCTAAAAAATACAAGGTTGAATTCAGCAAGTGGGTTGATAGGCCTAGGCCGGGCATACCAAGAATATTGTTTAGACATGACTTCATGAGCACCACGGGACACCTTCCTTGGGACGAATATTTTGCTATACAGGAAAAATGTGAATTCATATTTAAAGAGCAGATGAAGAAACAAAACATCATTTACCTTTTCAGAGAACCATTGGACGTTCTGTTCAGTTACTGGCCATATCTCAAAAGCATACCATACAAAAACTTTACTCCGCCGGCACACGATAACATCATAGACTTCGCAAAGGACAAGCAATGGGGGTTTGATATAATAATAAATTTTATGAACGCCCAAATTGATCACTATCAGCAACACAAAGGGAAAAAACTATTTGTAAGATACGAGGACCTCAAGAAAGACGATATGCCATGGCAAAAACTCATTGAATTCATATTCGGCACATACGCCGACTCTTGGGACAAGGAAGCATTCTTGTACGCAAAAGAACAGACCACATTTACTAAAATGCAGGAAAAAAACAAGGCAGATGCTCCAGATGAACTTAAATTTTATCGGAGGGGCGGAAGCAATTACATAAACGAATTACCAAAAGACCAACAAGATGTTTTATTGAATTGGCCTGGGTACAAAGATTTAAATAGACGCATCAATGAAAATTAAAGTCATAACATCATACAAACCCGGCTGTTGGGAACAGTACGGTAAAAAAGGCATTGAGTCTATGGCCGAACAATTTCCAAAAGAAGTAGACATAGTGGTGTATGCGGAGGAACCTAAACCTAAATGCGATTATGATAGGATACAATGGATAGATCTGAACACGGCCGAACCAGAACTTTTCAAGTTCAAGAACAAACACAAAGACGATCCTGTTGCCAACGGTGAACTACAAGAAATACCCGGAGGTGTGCGACGTCCTGCAGAATTACAAGTGAAAGGTGGTGCAGACAAGAACAAAGGTTCATTCCTTTGGGCCGCTGTGAGATTCGCCAACAAAGTTTTCTGTGTGGTCAATGCTGTCAGGAACTCACAGGAATATGACTATGTGGTATGGATAGACGGTGATACTTTCACGTTCAGACCCGTGCCAATATATTTCTTTGAGAAACTATTACCCAAGGAAACAATGTTGACCTATCTAGGTAGAGAGAATCCAAACCTAAACGACGGGGGCAAGTATCCCGAATGCGGTTTCGTGGGATACAACATGCGACACCCTGAAATACAGAATTTTGTAAACGATTGGGAAAGACTCTATATCACAGACGAAGTCTTCAAACTTCTAGAATGGCACGACAGTTATGTGTTCTGGCACCTGTCAAAGATTTACAGGAAAGAAAAAGGCATAACAGTCAACGACATAGGATATTGGAAAGGGGTCAAAGGTCATCACGTATTCGTTAACAGTGAACTAGGACTCTACATGGATCACCTCAAAGGCAAAAGGAAGAAGTTGGGAACATCGGCCAAGAACGATTTGCGTGTCAACTCAAATGCTCCAGCAGACATAAGATCCATCGATTACTGGAAGAAGGCACCGCCCACACTATGAGACTAGAAGTTTGGACAGAATACGGACCGCAAAACTCAAAACCTATCTTTGATGCTTTCATAAAAAGTTTGAAGGATGCCGGAGAGACCGTGTATCTAAACAAGTCGGCCAACGCTGACGTGGCAGTGATATGGAGCGTGTTATGGCGAGGTAGGATGGAAAGCTATCAAAGAATCTGGAACGAATATCGGAAAAATAACAAACCTGTCATTGTGATAGAGGTAGGTGGACTAAGGAGGAACCAGAGTTTCAAAATAGGTATCAACGGTATTAATAGAGACGCCGACTTTGCCAACCAGGAGTTTGATGACAAGAGATGGTCATTGTTCAAGCACGAGCTTAGTCCTTGGAACCCTACAGGAGACATTATAGTGATCTGTGGTCAGCATGACGCTTCCGAACAATGGAAAGGATTGCCGCGTATGCAGAACTGGATAGCACAACAGATAACAGAAATCAGAAAGTATACTACAAGACCGATATTGGTTCGTCCACATCCAAGGAATCAAATCAATTTCTCAGAAAAAGATTTCGAAAACGTAAAAGTACGAATGCCTAAACGAGACTACAAGACTTACGACGACACTGATTTCAAAAAAACACTAGAAAGGACCTGGGCGGTAGTGAATCACAGTTCTAACCCCGCCATGGAGGCGGTGATCAGAGGTGTTCCGGTCTTTGTGTCAGAATCAAGTCTATGCCACGACGTGGGCAACACGAGTCTGGCAGACATCAATACACCCGCCATGCCTAACAGAATCACCTGGACCAATTGGTTGTCCTACACCGAATGGTTCAAGGACGAGATCGAAGCAGGACTGCCTTGGAAAAGAATAAAGAAAAGATTACAGGAGAAATATATCAAATGAAAACAGTGAACATAGGTAAGAGGACCGAAATACAGCCAATAGAATGGAAACCTTATCAAGGCGAAACAGTTATTTTGCGAACCATATTGAGACAAGGGAAAAAGATACAAGAGACCGGATTCTTCGAGGATAAAGTGAAGGCAGTTCCGCGAGGCAACGCTTACTGCATAGGTAACGGTCCTTCACGACAGGGATTTGATCTAAACAAATTAAAAGCCACAGGACAGACCTATGGCTGTAATGCTTTGTATAGAGACTTCCTGCCAGACTTCATATTCTCCGTTGATACAAAAATCACAGTCAAGATGTGTGAGGATGGCGTGGGACTAAAGACTGTACACTACGCACCTTCTCTGGAAGTCAATAGGAAACAGAACAAGGGCATGTTACACCTGATACCACACAATCCACACTGGATATCAGGCAATGCCGCTTTCTGGACGGCGGGAGTTCACGGACATCGGAACATCTATCTCATAGGCTATGACTTCAGAGAATACGGCAAGGGCGAATTGAACAACATCTACCAAGGAACAGACTGTTATGGTGAAAGGAACTCCGACGACATATTCGAGGGTTGGTTGTCCACTTTCAGGAAGATGTTGAAACTGAGACCTTATGTGAACTACACCATAGTTCATGACAATCCACCCAGTTTCCTACACAATCTACAGACAGGCACGGACCTAGGCAACAGCAAGATTATAAGTTACAGTGAGTTTGAAAAGGTTCTAACACCTTGATAGGTCTAGACCGGCGAACTTAAATTTATTTTTCCAAGCGAAGAAGTTTTTGTTGTGGTTGCTGTAAGGATCTTTCAACCAAGTCATCTGATATAAATGCACCATCTCGTGTGCCAGTGTTTCAACGAAATCTTTCCAGGTGGGAAATTTACAGTGTAGTTCTATGTAGAAGTCCACGTCGATATGGTAAGGTATGACCCTCTGATCGAACTTGCCTTTTGGTGTTTTCCTGTTGTCCCAATTGGCCACGCATCTGCCCCAATCCTTGTGCAGTTTGCGAACACGCAACGGCACGGATGGTAATCTACTGTTGAACAACCCACGATTCAGTATCCTGAACCAGTGATACAACTGCTCTTGTGTGGGCTTAAACCCCTTGGTGTTCCTGTATCTGGTGATTGTGTTTTCCAACTTGATTTTTAGTTGTTTTCTCACATTTACAGTTTTGTTTTTCGTTTTTTTCATGGTTGACAGTATTACCAATTGTGCTATAATATACTAATAATTATCTAAATTACCAGGTATCAAAATGCAGTCAGATTTGCCAAAAACCATAAACGAAGCACTTAAAATACTAGCATATAACGATTATTTCTGGCCAGATCACCGTGCGACCCATATAAACCCCCACCCCAAGGACAGGGAAACAGTAAGATCGTTGGCGGAGTCACAGTATGCTTGGACGGAGAAACAGGCACGCTTGGCAGTGGTCATCCTTAAGCGTTACCTTTCCAAGTTCCAGGCACACCATATGGATATCAAATCTTTGCTGGACAATCCAGTCTATGAGGATGACTTCAGGGTGATAAGTTTTGACAAGAGCATAGAGAAATACACAGACGAGGATGGCGTGGACAAGATCGAACTGAGATTCCCATACGACAAGAAGATAATACAACTGATACGTTGCCTCAAGGACAAACGTGACCTGCCAGGCATGTATGCCCTTTACGCCGGAGAGGACAAGAAGTGGACGTTCATCCACACAGATGTGACCGCATACTACCTCACGCTGATAGCGGTGCGTTATGATTTCAAATTCGTCACACCCGAACTGTTGGACGACTTCGACACCGTGAGGAAACAGATAGTGGGACATAGGCAACCCACCGCCAGACAAACAGAGGATGAGATAATAATAGACAATGCTCCAGAGTCATTGACTGAACACTGGGCAGAACACATTTCAAGACTGCCCTTATTACAACAGGTAGACAGCCTGAAGAATTTTGCGATTTCACCCAAGGGCATATCTGTGTCCTCAAATTCTAAATTGGCTGGTCGCATAGCACACCACGACTACCATAAACTGTGGATCAACTCATTAGCCCACACCAAGAAGGAAGTTGTACAAGCATTGGTAGAACTGGATGCCTTCCCTTTGCTGATGCCTTGTCACAGCGACGTTCATGAGGAACAGGAGATAAGGGAATTCTGGGATTGGTTGAAGATTTTCGAATCGCACGGCATTGACATGATGAAACAGTGTGCCTGGGGGTTTGATCTTAAGGAACCTGTATACAGGAAAGAAGACAGAGGTTACAGTGCAAGGACAACCGTTATAGATGACAAGAAGCCGAGGGAGTTCTTTGAGAATCTCTACGAACTACACCAGATGAGCAAACAGTTCAAGTTCATAGACGAGACCACGAAGATCATCTTCGTCAGGAACAGGATACCACGTGCTTTGATCAAGAGCAAGGTAAAACCACGAGCTTCCCTGATAGCACTGGGAGGCGGATACTATGCCACCGGTACAGACAATCTCAAAAGACTGCTTGAAAATCTTCCAAAAAAGTTGTATTATAGTGATCACCAACCAAGTAGTTGGGATTGGCATGATCACGTGATAGAACAGGTATAGGATGAGCAGTTGTAAACTAGTAATCAAGGACGAAGTGAATGTGAAGTTCGAGAACCTCAGTCTCGAGTGGAGGAAGAGACTATCCAACAAGTTCAAATACGAGATACCATACGCGAGGCACTTGCCCGCAGTTAAACTGGGTAGGTGGGATGGCAAGGTCAGTTTCTTTGGACTCGGAGGCACCACATACCTGAACCTCGTAGACCAAATACTGCCCATACTGGAAGACGGTGGAGTGTATGTGGACTTCGAGGATCACAGAGAACAACACAACTATGAATTCAAGGCCGTGGACAAGGACTACCTGGCACACATCACATGGCCCGACAACCATCCATGTGCGGGACAACCCATACAGTTGAGAGACTATCAGGTGGAGACCATAAACAAGTTCATAGAGAATCCACAGTGCATACAGGAGATTGCCACCGGTGCAGGTAAGACAATAATAACCGCGGCGTTGTGTCAACTGGTGGAACCTTACGGCAGGACACTGACCATCGTGCCTAACAAAAGTCTTGTGACACAGACCGAAGAAGACTTCTTGGCGTGTAATCTCGACGTTGGTGTGTACTACGGAGACAGGAAAGAACTGGGTAGGTTCAACACCATAGCCACGTGGCAATCATTGAATGTGTTGGAGAAGAAAAGTAAAGACGAACACACGACCGAATTCCTCGAGGCCATACAGGGCATCAACACCATCATCATAGACGAGGTACACATGGCCAAGGCGGACGTGTTGAAGAGATTGCTCACAGGACCATTCGCACACTGTGGCATACGCTGGGGACTGACAGGCACCGTACCAAAGGCGGACTACGAATTCATGGGATTGAAATGTAGCATAGGTGAAGTGGCCAACAGGATACAGGCCAGTGAACTACAAGACAAAGGAGTTTTGGCAAACTGCCACGTCAATGTATTACAGACACAAGATCATCCACAGTTCAAGACCTATGGAGAGGAACTTAAATGGCTCACAACAGATCAAACACGGATGACATGGGTGGCACAGACCATCCAAAGCATAGCCACATCAGGGAACACACTGATACTAGTAGACAGGATATCCGCAGGAGAAATATTAGAGAAGAAAATTAAGGATGCGGTGTTCGTGTCTGGATCAACCAAAAACACAGACAGGAAGGAGCAATACGATGAAATATCTACTGCAACAAATAAAGTTATTATTGCCACATATGGAGTTGCCGCTGTTGGCATTAATATTCCTAGGATTTTTAATCTTGTTCTCATAGAGCCGGGCAAGTCGTTCGTGAGGGTGATACAGAGCATAGGACGTGGAATCAGGAAAGCGGAAGACAAAGACAGTGTGCAGATTTGGGACATTACCAGCAGTTGCAAGTTTGCGAAAAGACACCTGGGGGCAAGGAAAAAGTTTTACAAAGAGGCCAATTACCCGTATAATATAGAAAAGATAGATTATGAAAATCCTTACACTTGATGACAGGACCTACAAACTGGAAAAGATACCGGAATGGGTGGATGAGAAATTAAGATTCGCCGTGTTGGACAATTCTGATCCAGCCAATCCAGACTTCTTCTACATACCACTTATTTTCCTAGAGAGTTTCAATGCCCCAGCGGCGGTGTTGGAGATAGGAGATCACAAGATCAAGATGCCACTGGACTGGAAGATGCTGATAGGAGAGGCTGGACAATCAGAGATGCATGTGTTACCCATAACCAGTCTAAATGATAGAGGGTTTGATGCATTCACATTCAATCCTTTATCAAGTACCAAACCCGAATTCATGCCCATAGATGTGGTTGACATCTATACTGAAGTAAAATGGTACTTCCCAAAAATAAAATCAGGACAGATGTTGGCAGTGCCATTGACCAACGGACGTAGGCCCATGTGTGCTTATTTCGTAAAGGACATATCAAGGCAGTGCGAGCAGGTGGACTATGGCTCAGTCTGGTAGACGCACCATAACCATAGACGCACCTGTCATGATAACCAGTAACAAGATCGCGGTGTGGATGGATGAGGATTGGATGAGAGATTTCTTTGATTGGTTAAAGAAAAATAAATTCAAGATTTCGGCTATGAATCATCAACAAAAGAAAATAAAATTAACTTTCGTAGATGCCAAAGAATGCACTATGTTTGGATTGAAATATGCCAGCAAAAAAAAGTAACACGAAAAAATTCTTTGATCTCAGGAACGGACTCAAGGCCGTGGACTTCAGGAACAAGGATTACTATGACAGGATAGACGACAAAGAGAAATCACTTTACAGTCCTTACATGCTGATGAGATATGTGTCGGGCTGTTCGTCGAAGGACCAATTCTACGTTGAACACTACGTTGAGATGGTGAACGAATGTGTGAACAAGCACTGCTTCACTCTAGGCAAACACAAGAAACTGCTATGGATACTGACTGCCATGTGTGGCACCTTACAACAGCAGTTCCATCCGTGGATCAAACCCATGAAGCGTGTGCCGAACAAGAGTTTAAAGAAATTACAAGAGATCTATCCCACTTGGAAAGAGACCGATCTCGAGACACTGGACAAAGTGATCACTGACAGAGAACTAGAGGAACTGATAGAGGCACATGGCATCGACAAATAAATGCACCTACTGTGGCAAGGAGTTCGCTAAGGAGAGGACCTTACAGGTGCACCTTTGTGAACCAAAACGTAGATACCTACAGCGAGACGAGAAGTGGGTGGTCAACGCGTTCATGGTGTTCCAGAGGTTCTACAAGATACACCAACACAACGCCAAGGACAAGACCTATGATGACTTCGTCAAGAGTCCTTACTACAACGCTTTCGTGAAGTTTGGTAGGTACATCATGCACATCAATCCATTGTATCCAGACAAGTACATAGACTTCGTTTTGAAATCTAAGATCAAACTGGATCACTGGGCCAGGGATGATCTGTACGAGGAGTACCTGATCGAGACACTGAAGACGGAACCCGTGGAGGCCGCACTACAAAGAAGTATCGCCACCATGATGGACTGGGCAACTGAACAACACGCACAATGGTCGGACTATTTCAGGTTGGTCAACACCAACAGAGCAGTTCAACACATACAACAGGGTGCCATCAGTCCGTGGCTGTTGCTAGGTTGCGGAGCAGGCAAGAAAATGTTAAAATCATTCAACGACGAACAACTACAGATGATAGAGAGATTCATAAACCCAAGTTTCTGGCCTAGCAAGTTGAAGAGCTATCCGGCCGACCTCATGCTGGTGAAAGAAACAGCCAAGGAGGCCAAGATTGTCTAAGATAGATCTAGAGATTGCCGATAACTTGGATTTCGAAGACGGGGACTGTGCCGTGGTAATAAAAGAGGATGGATCGATTGGAAGAGTGATTATGCCAGACATAAACAGGAATGTTCTTGATTCAGAGGGATACAGAAAACTGCTGGATGTGTTGGAAATATTACAACCGGGATCACGTGACAAGATGATACAACACGCCGAAAAAGGCAAAGGGAGTATGCACTAATGCCTGACGTAGACATAGATTTCTTTGACCGGGACGGGGTGCTGAAACTTTTCAAACACACGCCGGCATCAATGATCAAAGACGGCAAGACAGAAAAACACAAGACCGGAGTGTACTTCCATGCAGTACCTGAACATCCTGTTACAAGGAACTCTTCTTTAGATTACAAGAAGGCCGAGGACAGGGGATACTTCAAGATAGACATGTTGAACGTGAACATATACAAAGAGGTCAAGTCAGAGCAGGAACTTGTGGAACTGATGATACAGGAACCAGATTGGGACATGCTGAAGGATCCAAAGACCGTGGAGAACCTGTTCCACCTAAATGGACACTTCAACATAGTGTCTAAACTGGAACCCAAGAACATAGAACAACTGGCCGCTGTGTTGGCCATAATACGTCCTGCAAAGAGACAGTTGATGTACAAGGATTGGCAAGACATAATGAAGGAGGTATGGACTAGGCCCACAGACGGCTCATATTTCTT